>OBOA01000009.1_pt1 | contig 29036 bp, 29 predicted proteins | sample 1535281 | NCBI WGS metagenome assembly OBOA01 (sample SAMEA3275639, study PRJEB22092) | marine metagenome | biome: 01000035; feature: 00002223; material: Deep Chlorophyll Maximum | collected 2014-06-19T13:00:00+00 | depth 75 m
ACTAAAGCTGGTTTTGGTGCCGCTTATGTACAACCAACTGAAGATCCTTCAGACGGTAGATTTGCAGTAAGTGTTGCTTATACAAACCAAAGTGGAGCAAAGTCTGGTAAGGACCAAGGACTGTTTGGTGAAGATGGTAAGTCAGCTTTGCTTACTAAGCTCGAGTACGGCACACCTCAGTGGCAAGTATCAGGTGCAGTTGCACTCAAAGAGAACGGTTGGGAAGACAGCTACTTCACAACAGCTCTAGGTAAAGATAGATCTGCCGCAGGTTCTGAAACTGCAGTCGGTTTAAGAGCATATTGGAGACCTGATACAACAGGAGCTATTCCTGAAGTTCAGCTTGGTTATGACGTTTCTACTATTGACGATGCTCCAACTGGATTTGCTGATGAAGCATCAGGTTGGATGGTTGGACTTGGTTGGAAAGACCTACTAATCGACGGAAACAGAGCTGGTGTTGCTTTCGGTTCAAGAGTTAGCGCTACTTCTATTGTTGGTGGTACTTCTGATCCTTCTGAAGATAACAGTGTTTGGGAAGCTTACTATTCCTTCAAAATTAATGATGGCGTAACAGTTACTCCTGCATTCTTTGGTGGTTCAGATGTTGAGTCTGAAGGCAAAGATGTTAGTGGAGCAGTTGTTCTAACTGAATTTAGATTCTAATTCTTTTGATTAGGAGATTTGAAAACGCCCCTTATTGGGGCGTTTTTTTTTGCATTAAAAAAGCCCCAGTAAAGAGGCTTTTCGCCTTTTTATATTTTTTGATTTACCAGCAGTTCTCACCCTCACCAATAGGGATGCAAACATTTGATTTCTTAGCTTTATCAGCAGCTTTTTGAGCGGCTTCATCAAGTTTTCCATCCTCATCTGCTTCTTGGTCTGAAGTCCATTCCTTTAAGCCGCCCATATCGCCATGTTTTTCACCAGCCATTGAATTTTCAGGAATAATTGCGTTAGTCGCTAAAGCAGCTGCCGCCGCAAGGAATATTCCGATGGGTGTTTTACTTGGCATGCCTAAGTTGATTTGTTCCTATTCTTATTGGTCGCGACTGCTAATGAAAGTTCTTTTTTTACCTCTGCTTGTATAAAGTGATCGATTCAATCTCCTAATCTTCTTAGGATATTGCTGTAAGCCTGGAAAATTAAATCTAATTCATCGGATCTTCCATGTTTTGCTAGTAAGCCTTTTGCTCCTGCATCCAGTCCGAATAGGAAATTTCTATCTTCATTGTTTTGAACATAGCTTTGAATCCAGCCTACACATACATGACGTTCACCATCTTTGACTTCAGCAACAGAATGTAGTTGAGTGCTCGGATAAATTATCATTTCTCCAGCAGAAAGTTTAATTTTTTCAGTTTTATTTATCGTCTGAATACATAATTCACCACCTTCATAATCTTCTGGCGCGTTTAAAAATAAGGTAAAAGATAGATCACTTCTTCCTGAGGGCATATAAGGATTATCAATATGTGACCCATAGCGATGCCCAGCTAGGGATTGAGTAAACATGACTCCATGAATAAGACTAGGTAATGTAAAACTTTTTAGAAGAGGATTCGAAATTATTTTATTAACAATGATATCTCTAAGCTCCTTGGATAATTTTGAATTTTTATCTAATTGAAAATTAGATTTTATTTCTGCAGCATGACTTCCTGCAGTTTTTTTGCCATCTTGCCAAGATGATTTCTCTGCTTTTAGCTTATTGACTATTTGAAGAGCTTCTGATTCATCTATTAGAGAATGAGTTAAATATTCCATCTTTAATATTTAGAATTAATTTCTATCCTAAAGTATAAATAAGATATCAATTTATACCTCGATACGTATCAAAGTTGCGAATCTATTTTTAGCAGTATCTTCTTGCCTAGTCTATGCAAAGTTATTAATCCCTTCCCTAGATAGATTAATGAATTTAATTAAGCGTCTTTTTACTTCAGTAATAGCAGGTACTCTTTTAGTCTCTTCAAGTTTTAATCATGTAAAAGCCTCTGAGAGAGAAGTAAGAATTTATTCAGGCAGACATTACAACACCGATAAGCAGATATATAAGCAATTTGCAGAGGAGACTGGGATAAAAATCCGATTAATCGAGGCGACAGGAATTTCTCTAGTTGAAAGATTGAAAAGGGAAGGATCAAATTCTAAAGCCGATGTGATTCTTCTTGTTGATGCGGCTCGAATTAGCAATGCTGCCAAAAGTGGTCTTCTTCAGTCATATAGGTCTTCCAAATTAGATAAAAATGTTCCAGTGGAATATCGAGATCCTCAAGCAAGATGGTATGCCTTAACAAGAAGGGTAAGAGTTATGGTTGCTAATCCTAAAAAAGTTGATATAAATTCAATCAAAGATTATTCAGATCTTGCTAATCCTTCTTTGGACGGTCTCGTCTGTGTGAGAAAAAGGAGCAGTCCATACAATCAATCTTTAGTCGCTAATCAAATTGTCAATAAAGGAGAAGCCCAAACTAAAGAGTGGTTGAAAGGGATGATTTCAAATATCTCTCAGCCTTTTTTCCCTGGTGATATTGGTGTTATAAGAGCTGTTGCTCAAGGTCAATGTGGAGTGGGTATTGTTAATCACTACTATGTTTCAAGAATGCTTGCAGGTGTCAATGGTAGAAAAGATCAAAGGTTGGCTAAAAAAGTAAAGGTTCTTACTCCTAATCCTGCTCATGTGAATGTCAGTGCAGGTGGAATTGCTAAATATGCTGAAAACAAAGAAGAAGCTATTCAACTCTTGGAGTATCTTGCTTCTCCTGCTGGGAGTAGTGGGTTAGCTGGCCCAACATTTGAACACCCTTTAGTTGGTTTTAATAAAACCGATGAGGTTGCACAATTTGGAGGATTTACTCCTGATAGTGTGACCATTGATCAATTAGGAGCAAATAATAAAAAAGCAATACAGCTTATGAGAAAGGCAGGTTGGGATTAAACAATTAAGAATTAGATTTTTAATTCTGATTATTCTTAAGTGGAAAGAGAAGATTGCCTTAAACTAACTTCTAGGGAGAGGTGGCTGAGTGGTCGAAAGCGAACGACTCGAAATCGTTTGATAGCTAAAACTATCCGTGGGTTCGAATCCCACCCTCTCCGTATTGACTAGAAGTTACTTTTTTCTTACATATTTTCTTGAAGACTTTTAAACTGACTGTATTGAATGTGCTTAAAATAAATAAGAGGTGGAAACCATTTGAAAAAATTAGAAGAGCCTTCATCTTTTTATTATGAAGCAATTAATTTGATTGATTTAGATGATTATGATGGGGCCATTAACTCTATTAAAAAGAATATTGATAGTCTTGAAAACCCAGATGATATTGCTTTAGCATATTTAAATTGTGGTTTTTTGAATGATAAGTTAGGAGAAAATATATCTGCTATAGATGACTTCTCAAAGTCAATTTTTTTTGAATCTAAAATAGATATTATTAAACAAAGGTCTAAAGACATTTCATTTAGTGGTAGAAGTAACTCTAGATATAAAACTGGAGATTATCAGGGCGCAATAGATGATAAAAGAAAAGCTAAAAAAATTAGATTATTGGAAATTAATAAATCCAATGAATTAGATAACACTAAAATAGATTATAAAAATATTTTGTTAGGTACATTTAAAAAAATGGATCTAGAACTTAAATATACTGCTCTGATTAAAGGTTCAGAAATACGGAAAAGTAAATATGATTTAATTTCAGATTATAAAAAAGTGATTAGTGAGAAAAGAAAAGAGGAGGTAATAAATAAATTAGAGGTTATTAGTGAATCAAAGTATAAAATAGGAGATTATAAAGGTTCAATTAAAGCTATTAGAAGAGCAGAGAAATATTATTGATTATCAAAAAATTGGATTTATTTGTTTTCACCAATAAGGATCACTAAAAAATTCAACATTTAGTTCCTTTTTATCCGGAACTGTTGCAATACATGCACGGACTACTTCACCATTAACTTCTATTTCGCAAGCCCCGCAGCTTCCCCCTAGGCATCCAGTAGGGATCTCGATATCAGCATCATAGGCAGCTTTTAACCAATCAACTCCAGGAGAGCAATTGCTTGATTTCTTGTTAGGCCAGTTTATTTTCACAGTATTCATTATTTAAATCATTTGATTAAAATATCTATATTTATATTTTTTTCGAAGGCATCAGTTAATAAATCTAATAATTTTTCTCTTTTTTCATTATTGTTTTCTTCATCAATTCTTAAATGATTTAATCCCTTTTTCTGTCTTATTTTATTGATCCATTGCCTACGCCATTCATCATTTTCAAAAATTCCATGTAAATAAGTTCCTCCAATAAAACTTTTATCTTTTTTTTCAATTACCCACCCTAAAGAACTGTTTTTAAATAGTGAAATAATTTCGGAATCTTTATTATTGATCAAATCACTTTCCCCGTAATGCATTTCAAACCCCTTTATATTCTGAGAACCTGGCCATGAAACTTTTTCTTCTCTTTGAGAGGTGTGCTTGATTTCTCCAAAAGTTGTTTTGATTGGAAGAAGGTTCATCCCCATATTTGAAGATGCACTTATTTCATTAATACTTTCCTGCTTGTGTGGGTCTTCCAATGTTTTTCCTAGCATTTGTAACCCTCCACATATGCCAAAAATATTTCCCCCTTTTTTGGCATAATTTTTTATTTGATTGCTCAAACCAGTTTTATTTAGACTTTCTAAATCTTTAATTGTTTGTTTGCTTCCAGGAATTATTAATACATCTGGATTACCTAGGTCTTGTCCAGGTTCTATCCATCGCATTTGAATACTTGAATCGCTAAAGAAAGGATCTAAATCAGAAAAATTGCTAATCCTAGGTAATTTTATTATTGCTATTTCTATTTCTGCACTTTGATTTATTTGTTTCCTTTCAAGTAAGTCAAGGGAATCTTCAGGTGGAAAAATCTCTTTTAGCCACGGTAATATTCCTAAAACTGGGATTCCTGTTTCTTTTTCTATCCATGTGACTCCTGATTCGAATAAGGCTTTATCGCCTCTGAATCTATTAATAATTATTCCTTTAATTAATTTTTTTTCATCAGGTTTCATCAATGCAATTGTTCCAATGATTTGAGCAAAAACGCCTCCTCTTTCAATATCTGCTACTAAAATACAATTTGCATTTAGAAATTTTGCTAATTTCAAATTTGTAAGATCTTTATGTTGCAAATTCACTTCTACGGGACTTCCAGCCCCTTCAAGAATCAGTCTTCCGTCGGTTTTACTCTTTAATAATATTGCTAGGCCTTTTTTAATAGCCTCCCAGCCTGAATCGAACCAGTCTTCGTAATAATTGATCGCTCTGCTAGTGCCGACACTTTTGCCTAGATGAATTACTTCACTTGTACAATCCCCTTTTGGCTTTAGAAGCACAGGATTCATTTCAGCACTTGGCTCTAAGCCTGCAGACCAGGATTGAAGGGCTTGAGAATATGCCATTTCTCTTCCCTTCGTATCAACCCAGGCGTTATTGCTCATGTTTTGGCCCTTAAAAGGTATTGGCTGTTCCCCTTTCCTTTTTAAGCATCGACAAATAGCAGTAGCTATGAGCGTTTTACCTGCGCCACTTGAGGTTCCTAAAACCATGAGTGGAGTCCTTTTGAGATCTATGTTCATCTCGGTGATAATTGATACTTTAGGCATTTAATTAATTTTTTTATAAGCGATAATCTTTTAGTAAATAAATCTGCATGGCTTTCTAGTACTTTTCTCCCTGTTGGCGTAATACGAACTTTTGAAGTAAGCCCTTGGCCATCAACTTCCCTTCTTAATACACCAATTTTAATTAATTTAAGAAATTCATTCTCTATGAATAAAGAACTATTGATAAACATAAATTCTTGTCTCAAATATTTTGATTTATTTTCAAAAACATCTTGAGCACTAAGACTCTCTTTTTGAAGACTTTGAAAAAGAAGTAAGTTAAAGGGACAATTCCTAATCCCTTTCTTTGCTCTTCTAAAGATTTTTTGGTCAATCAGCAACATTTAATTAAAAGGATTTATTTTTTAAATAGAAGATCAATAATGATCGTAAGTATTAAAAAATTTAGTTTTCTATGTTTGTGCTTGCCTCTGCATCCAAAGCACGTCAAAAATTACTTGATCAAATAGCTTTGAGACACAAAGTTATTGTAAGTGATTTTGATGAGACACAGCTTCAGGAACCAGATCCAATTTTGAAGGTCAAATTATTAGCCAAGGGTAAAGCTGACAGTGCATTAAAAAAGTTGATAGGAGAAAATCATGCCTTAAATACTTATCAAGCTTTATTAGGTTGTGATTCTTTGTTTGAGTTTAAGGGGGAAATTTTCGAAAAGCCAATTAATAAAGAGCAATTGATATCTAGATGGCAAAAGATGTCTGGTCAATCTGGTTTTTTACATACTGGTCACTATTTGATTTCGTTGGATACTTCAAAATCTGATATGGAAAGTAGTAAAAAAAATAATAGTTGCGAAGGAGTTGTGAGCACAAAAATTGAATTTATGAATTTATCCAATTTTGAGATTAATAAATATGCTTCAACTTCAGAACCATACAATTGTGCAGGAGGCTTTGCAATTGAGGGAAATGGAGGACTTTTTATTAAAAAAATAGATGGATGTTTTAGCAATGTTATTGGTCTTAGCTTACCTTGGTTAAAAAATAATTTAGAAAAATTTGGTTTATCTCGCTTGCTTTTAGATAGATAAATAATATTAAGGTCAAATATTTTTAACCATAAAAAAAGCCCTCTTATTAGAGGGCTTTTTTTATTTATTGAGAGATCTAATCTAGATCAGGCATTGAAAGAGCAGGCTCTTGTGAACGACTGATACCTTTTTCAAATCCAGCTGCAGCGGCTCTCGCACGACCAGCATGCCAAAGATGACCTACAAAAGTAAACCAACCAAGGAAGAATTGAGCACCTGCTAGCCATTGACGCAAGTTAACAAAGTTAACAGCATTAGGCTCAGTAATGATTCCACCAACTGAGTTGATAGAAGCGTTTGGAGCATGTGTCATGTATTCAGCAGCACGGCGAACCTGCCAAGGCTGAATATCATTTTGAATCTTCTCAAGGCTGAGACCATTTGGTCCTCTAAGAGGCTCAAGCCAAGGTCCTCGGAAATCCCAAAAACGCATAGTCTCTCCACCAAAGATGATTTCACCAGTAGGAGAACGCATTAGGTATTTACCTAAACCAGTCGGACCCATTGTTGAACCTACATTTGCTCCAATTCGTTGGTCACGAACTAGGAATGTAAAACTTTGGGCCTGAGAAGCTTCAGCGTTTGTTGGACCGTAGAACTCAGATGGATAGGCAGTGTTGTTAAACCAGATGAAACATGAGGCAACAAAACTTGCGACACAGATTCCACCTAACGCATAACTTAGAAGTCCTTCACCGTTCCAGATAAAGGCTCTCCTTGCCCACCCATAAGGCTGAGTGAAGATATGGAAAAGACCACCAATTATTTCAATCACTCCCAGGTAAACATGTCCTCCGACAATATCTTCCATTGAGTTAACACCAACCATCCAACCACCACCACCCCATGGGGTTGATAGCAGATATCCAAAAATAATTCTTGGATCGAGTGTTGGGTTGATCAACCTAACTTCTCCTCCACCTGGAGCCCAAGTGTCGTATGCACCACCTATGTACATCCAGTTAATGGACCATAGAAGAGCTCCAACACCAAGAACAACCAAATGAAAACCAAGAATATTGGTCATTTGGTTTTTATCTCTCCAGTCAGTAGAGAAGAATGGGAAATCTTCTTCAAGTTTCTCTGGGCCTGCAAGGGAGTGAAAAACACCACCAAAGCCAAGGATTCCAGATGCAACTAGGTGAATAACACCAGCAATGAAGAAAGGCCATACATCTGTGACTTCTCCACCTGGACCAATGCCGTATCCAAACATGGCTACGTGAGGCATACAAATTAAGCCTTGTTCCCACATGGGTTTATCCATGGTGAAGTGACTTACTTCGAAAAGCATCATCGCGCCTGCCCAGAACACAATTAGTCCTGCGTGAGCAATGTGAGCGCCTAAAAGTCTTCCTGAAAGATTGATTAGCCTTGCATTTCCTACATACCAGGCGTAACCAGTCTCTTCAAGGCTTTGATTAGGAGCTTTGAGTAAACTATTAAAGGGCGTTTCCACGTGGGAGTACCTCCTCAGGGAATACAAAGTTTTCGTGTGGTTGGTCTACAGAAGACATCCATGCACGCATACCTTCATTAAGAAGGATATTTTTTGTGTAGAAAGTTTCGAATTCAGGATCTTCAGCAGCTCTGATTTCTTGGCTAACAAAGTCGTAAGCACGAAGGTTTAGAGCTAATCCAACGATTCCAATTGATGCAGCCCACATACCTGTTACTGGTACGAAGAGCATCAAGAAGTGAAGGAAACGCTTATTTGAGAAAGCAATTCCGAAAATCTGACTCCAGAAACGGTTTGCTGTAATAAATGAGTAAGTTTCTTCTTCTTGAACTGGATCGAAACCTCTAAATGTTGAACTCTGAGTCTTACCTTCAGAGTAAACACTTGAATCTTCATAAAGAGTGTTCTGAACTGTTGCACCGTGAATAGCACAAAGAAGAGCACCACCAAGAATTCCTGCTACTCCCATCATGTGGAATGGGTTAAGCGTAATGTTGTGGAATCCTTGAATGAAGAGGATGAAACGGAATATTGCTGCAACTCCAAAAGAAGGAGCGAAAAACCAACTGTGCTGTCCTAATGGATAGATAAGGAAGCAAGCAGTAAATACTGCAATAACTGCTGAGAAAGCAAGTGCGTTATATGGACGGATACCAACTAGTCTTGCAATTTCGAATTGACGAAGCATGAAGCCGATAAGACTAAACGCGCCGTGAAGAGCAACGAAATTCCAAAGGCCACCAAGTTGGAACCAACGTGTTAAATCGCCCTGAGCTTCTGGTCCCCAAAGGAATAGAAGACTGTGACCCATGGCATCGCCAGGAGTACTAACAGCGGCTGTGAGGAAATTGCATCCCTCAAGGTAAGAACTGGCTACACCATGGGTGTACCAGGAAGAAACGAAGGTTGTACCTGTAAACCATCCACCAATAGCTAGGAAAGCTGTAGGGAAGAGTAGTAGTCCAGACCAACCAACAAATACGAATCGGTCGCGCTTTAACCAGTCATCGAGGGCGTCAAACCAACCTCGTTCTGTTGCGCTTCCAACAGCGATCGTCATGGGAGGAGCGTTGCTGAGCTTTTGTATACGTCGAGGACTTTAACAACGATGACGGGGTTTGTGGGTAAATCTTTAACTTGATGAAATCCCTTGTATTGAAATGAGATAAAATCAATTTTTTTTATTTCTACTTATTAATTGTCAAAAACTTAGTCTCTATAATGTTTTGAAAGGGATGTGCTTCCCAATTTCATTAGATTATGTCATCTGAATCAAAGTCAAGCCAATCAGAAAAAGAGCTATCTGGTTTGGTTTTAGAACAGAAAATTAAAGGTTCGCGTAAGGTTTCGAACTATCTTGTTGCTTCGATGCTAAGTATCGGAGGTGTTGGATTTTTATTGGCTTCATTCTCTAGTTATTTTGGAAGAGATTTTTTACCACTAGGAAACCCTTCGACCCTGATTTTTGTTCCTCAAGGCTTGGTTATGGGGCTATACGGTGTAGCGGCTTTCTTGTTGGCTATTTATTTTTGGAGACTAATAAATATTGATTATGGTTCTGGTGTAAATAGATTTGATAAAAATAAAGGAGTTTTATCTTTATCTCGGAGAGGTTTATTCAAAAATATAGAAATAGAAATCCCCATTGATGAGATTAAAGCTGTGAAATTAGAGGTTAGAGAGGGTTTTAATCCACTAAGAAGAGTATCTTTGAGGATTAAAGGTAGGAAGGATTTACCTATATCTCGAGTTGGATCTCCTCAGCCATTATTGGATTTAGAGAATGAGGGGGCTGAAATTGCGAGATTTTTAGAGGTTAACCTTGAAGGAATTTAATAATAAAATTACTAATCTTTCAAATAATTCAATTTTATCTTATAGATTTTTTCAACCGGTTTATATTTTTCTATTTGTCAATTTGTTTTTGATTTCGGGATGTTCAAATATAAATAAAAACGAAGATATAAATATATGCTCTACAACAAAACTCCCCTGCATAGATTCAAATGAATATGTCTTGCTTATTACTAATAAAGGCAATATAAAGTTAGAGTTGTATGGTAAATTGGCCCCAATAACTGTTGGAAACTTTATAGATTTTATCGAAAAAGGTTCTTATGATAAAACAATTTTTAACAGGGTTATTAAAAAACCTCACCCTTTTATTATTAGAGGTGGAGACAATACTTCAATAGGAAATCAAAATAAGTTTATAGATACTAAAATAAAAGACAAAAGATATATTCCCTTGGAAATCAAACTAAAAACAAGCAATTTACCAATATATGGAAAAGAAATTGATGAACCTAGTCAAATAAATAATATTGAACTTAAGCATAAAAGATCATATTTATCTATGGCAAGATCTAAAGCAGTAAATTCAGCAAGTTTGCAATTTTATATTTTACTAAAATCTTTACCTGAACTTGATGGAAGGTACGCTGTTTTTGGAAAAGTGATTAGTGGTATGAATATAGTTGATTTAATTCAAGAAGAAGATTTTATAATTGAAGCTAAAAGAGTTGACTCTTGAAGAAAAATATTATTTTTTAGGTTTTTAACATTTCTGTGTTTACACCTGAGGCCCTCTTAAGAGCAACTTTCCCTGTCCGAGCAATTTCTAAAATTCCATAAGGCTTCAATAAATTTTCCAGAGCAACAAGTTTGCCTGGATCACCAACAACTTCAAGTGTCAAAGCACTATCCGAAACATCTACAACTTTTGCTCTGAAAACTTGAACAAGATCTAATATTTTCCCTCTGTTTTCAGATGATGCAGAGACTTTCAAGAGCATCAACTCTCTCTCTACAGCTGGTAAAGTTGTCAAATCGAGAACTTCTAAAACATTGATTAATTTGTTTAGTTGTTTGGTCATTTGTTGAAGCGTCGATTCGTCTCCTTGAACGACCATTGTTAATCTAGATATCCCTTTGGCTTCTGCAGGACCAACAGCCAAGCTATCAATATTAAATCCTCTTCTTGCAAAAAGGCCTGCAATCCTGCTTAGTGCTCCAGATTCATCTTCAACTAAAACTGAAAGTGTGTGCTTCATATTTTTTACTTAGAAGTTTTTAAGTTCTTCAGCCATTTCATAACAATTTGATTGAAATGTTTCGGTAATTCATCGTGGAGACAATGACCTGCTTCGTTAACTACGGTTAATTTAAGCCAAGGATGGAGCTTTATTAGTTTTTTTGCTAAAAATATAGGTATCAATTTATCCTGTTTTCCCCAAATTAATAAAATGGGGGGACGATTTGGCAGGTTTTGAATCTTCTCAATAATAGATGGACCTTTTGCCGAATTTGGTCTATTGCTCATTCCAATGCACATAGCTCTTAGAGCTTTGGATGCGTTGACTCTCTGGGCTGGGACTGTAACTATCCTTTTTAAAGGAATATCATTTAAAATTGAGCGAAAATAGGCGCTTTGAAGAGCAAAAGTAATTAATTTTGTTCTTGATATCAAATTTACTAATGTCTTAAGTGGAAATAAATGAAAAACAATTTTTATCAGAAAACTTTTAACTTTTAAAAGCCAATTTGGAAAAGAAAATTTAATTGGATTAACAAAAACTGGCTCTGGTAGTGGTGCTGCAATTATTGTTTTTATTAACTCTGGTCTATTAGAGAGAGTTGTGATTGCTGTTAAAGCTCCCAATGAATTTCCAATTAATATAACTTTTCCGTTCTTTTGAATGTCAACAATTTCATCAAGAAAAGAAGCTAATTGATTTGCCCAAAATTGATTCTCTAAATGCTTTATTTTACTTTGAAGATTTTGCGCTGATTTTCCAAAACCTATTAAATCTATTCCGAAGACCCTAAAACCTTCTGATGCAAATATTTCTGCATTATTTCTCCAGTGATCGCTGCTAGCTCCAAACCCATGAATTAGAACAATGGGAGGATTAGATTCCTCTCCAGTCACTCTGAAGTGAACCCTAAGATCTTTGTAGCTCCAATACTTAGACTCACCCCAATGAGGAGATCCCATTAAAGGTTCTTTATTAAGAATATTTTGCTGCATTTAGATCAAGAATCAATTTAACTTTGTTTTTATCATTTGTAGTTTCATTTTAAGTTTATTTTAAAAATTTGCTCATGCCTTTGGATTGTGGACTGAATGTAAGGTCTTTAGGTTTTAATAGTAAATGAGTTAAGTTATCTGAATGGCATCAGAAATTTTTGGAATCGCTGCAGTCTTTTGGGTTTTGATTCCCGTTGGGCTTTTAGGAGGAGTCCTTCTCTTGAAACTTCAAGGTGATTAATTTCCACAATCCATAGTTTGCCCATTTAAGCTCGACTCTTGTAATGAATTCAACTATGCAAGTTCTGGTGATTGGTGGCACAGGAACTCTTGGTCGCCAAATAGCCAAAAACGCCATAGATGCAGGGCATAAAGTGCGCTGCATGGTTAGAAAACCAAAAGCTGCTTCATTCCTTCAGGAGTGGGGATGTGAGTTAACTCGTGGCAATTTATTAAATAAAGAAGATATTGAGTATGCACTTGATGGCATTGATGCTGTTATTGATGCAGCAACAAGTAGACCTGATGATCCACGCAGCGTCTACGAAACTGATTGGGATGGAAAATTAAATCTATTTAACGCTTGTGAAGAAAAAAATGTAAAAAGAGTAATCTTTTTATCTTTGTTAGCGGCAGAAAAATATAGAGAAATTCCATTAATGGATATCAAATACTGTACTGAAGAATTGTTGGTTAGTTCTTCTTTGGACTACACCATTTTGCAAGGTGTTGCTTTCATGCAAGGAGCCATAGGTCAATTCGCTATTCCTATCTTAAATAATGAACCAGTTTGGATAAGTGGAAATCCTACTGATATTGCTTATATGAATACGCAGGATATTGCTCGATTTGCTGTTGCAGCCTTAGATAGGCCTCAAACCATAAAAGGAAGATTTCCAATAGTTGGACCGAAAGCATGGAGTGCTAAAGGCTTAGTTGATTTATGTGAAAAGTTCAGTGAAAAAAGAGCAAGAGTATTAAAAGTTTCCCCAACAATAATTTCTATTGCTCAATCAGTTGTATCGTTTTTCGAACCAACGTTGAATGTTGCAGAGAGGCTCTCTTTCTCTGAATTGAGCGGTAGTGGAGGAAAGTTGGATGCTCCGATGGAAGATACTTATACGGCTTTTGGGTTAAATCCAGCCGATACAACAACAATGGAGGGTTATATAAAAGAGTATTACGGAGTCATATTGAAAAGGCTTAAAGATATAGGAGTTGATCTTGATATTGAAGAGAAAAAGAAATTCCCAATTTAAGCTATTGCAAATAAATAGTTAATATGTACTATTAGGGAAACTAACTTTTGCGATGTCTATTAGTCAAATTAAGAACCTGAATAGGAGATTAGAAAATCTATCTAAAGAAGCGTCTTCGGAACTGGATAAGTTATGTGGTAATGAATTATGGAAAAGTATTGGTTTTGAGGCTTTTGATGGTTTGGCTGATGCAGGCTTAAGAGCTTCTGCGAATTATTATTATGGACAATTTCAAACTGCTCGAGAGTTGCAAGACATTTTTAGTTAAATATACATTTATTGGTTAATTAAAGACTTTTTAGAATACAATAATTTTAGTTAATTAGTGATGCAAAAAAAACCACATGATTGAAACATCCGGCGTTATTGAAAAAGAACAAGGCAATGGATTTTATCTTGTAACTCTTGAACAGCCCGCTGGACATCAATGCTTGTGTAGGGCCGCAGGAAAATTAACAAAATTCAGAATAAAATTGCTTGCAGGAGATAAGGTTCTTGTTGAAATCAGCCCCTATGATTTAACACGTGGTCGTATTACATATAGAGAAAGAAACGTAGGACCTGGAGGAGGAAGGCAAGGTGGCAATAGACCAGGAGGGCCCAGGAAAAGATAGACCTTGAATCGCTAATTAATTAGTTCATCTAATGCGGCTTTATATTCACTTCTTGTTTTAACACCTTTCCATTGTTTTTTTAATTCCTTATTTTTAAAAAGATGTACTGTTGGAGTCCCGCTTACTTCAGCTTGCTTGGCAATATCTTGGTCGTTTTCAATATCAATTTCAACACCTATAGCTTTCCCTTTTGACTCGTTAAGAACTCTATGAAGTTGGGGCTTGAGAATGTGACAAGGGCCACAGCTACTGGATGTGTAAACTACGAAGAGAGGTTTTTCTGTCTCATGATACAACTTTCTTAGTGCATAACTTCCCTTTTGCCATGTCTTGTCGGGGTCGAAATTTGCCTCGTTACTAATTTCTAAAGTTTTTGCTGTTTCAGCCTTTGAGGGCTCTAATTCAATTCTTTTTATAAGTGTTGCTAAGTTGTTTTTTGTTAGCCATCTTTCAGCAGCTAAAGCTGCTTTGCAACCGCTGCCTGCCGCAGTAACACCTTGACGCCATTCCGAATCAGCAACATCTCCTGCGGCATAAACGCCTTCTAATGAGGTTTCAGGTCTTCCAGGTTGTGTTAGTAAGTAACCTTTTGAGTCTTTATTTAATTGATTGGTAAATAAAGACGTGTTGGGAGTATGTCCAATTGCATAAAAAAGTCCCTTAGCTAAAATTTCATCTTCTTGGTTAGTGTCTCTTCTTTTAACTTTTAATTTCTCTAGCCAATCATTACCCAAAACATCTAAAAGCTCTGTCTCCCAATGAATCGTAATGTTGGGATTTGCTTCTACTCGATCGGCCATTGCAGCTGAAGCCCTTAGTTTCCTTGATCTGACTAACAAATGTACATGGCTTCCATATTTTGTTAGATATTCGGCTTCTTCACAAGCCGAGTCCCCTCCTCCAATTACGGCAAGTTCTTCATCTCTAAATTGAGGTGTTGCTCCATCGCAAATTGCACAGGCACTAATACCCTTACTCCAAAATAATTTCTCATTTTTAAGGCCTAGACGATTGGCGCTTGCTCCGGTGGAAATAATTAAGGAGTTTGTTTTGATTTTTTGGGTAGTAGTAACAATAGAAAAGGGTCTTTTGCTTAGATCAATTGATATGGCATCTTCTTCAATTAGATTTGTCCCCCATCTCACAGCTTGTGCTTTTATTAAATCCATCAATTCTGGACCTTGAACTCCATTTGGGAAACCTGGGAAATTCTCTACAAATGTTGTTGTCATTAATTGACCACCTGGAATTCCACCTTTTTCAAACCCAGTAATAATAAGTGGTTGTAGATTCGCTCTTGCCGCATAGATAGCAGCGGTATATCCAGCGGGTCCTGAACCTATAATTACTAAATTTTCAGTTTTTAATTCTTTGTTCTCGGCTGGCATGTAATACCAAATCAAACTGAGTTATACGATATAAGAAAAAATCGTGAAAGTGTATTTAAAGCATTAATAACTTGGATTATTTTTTTAATCTCAAATTTATTTAGAATCAACGTTCTAAAAGTTCATCAGCATCAAAATTTTCTCTTTGAAAGTCAGGAACCTTTAAAGTTGATGCTTTTACACCCTCAGGATAGGTGTTTATACAAGTAATCCATTCACAAAATTCTTGGCTGATAGCGTAACTATCTTCGTATCTTTCCACGCTATCAAGTAAAGCTATTCGGCTTGCAGCCCAACAGCTCGCAATACTTATTCTCTTATTGAAAGAAGCATTCATGATTAATCCCCAACGAGCACACATTGACATGCCGATGGGAGGTTAACTTGTGTTTTTTGGTACAAATTAGCGTTTTGTCTGGAAAACGAAATTATCACTTAAGATTTTAGATTTTCTTAATAATTGGGAACAGGTTGTCTAAGTGTTTGTTGACAAATATATTTATAGTATATTTAAGGAATATATTAATACAGATTACCTGGCTGATTAAACTGCCTCTGTATGATTTATCAATAGTTTTTCAACATCATTAATACCTTCAATCGCTGCATTTTTTGCTAATTCTAAGTCTCCTTTCGCTTCTTCTTCCAATGCCTTAGCAATCCTATTTGTTAATTCTTCTTTCTTCCCTTCGATCATTACTATTATTTCATTTTCTATTACTTTCCTGACAGCTTTAGATGGCAATTTGTCATCCTTTGCTTCGGCAAACGTTCCTTGTACAAGTTCTTGGATAAATAAGCGATGAACTTCACTGCTTCTCAAAAAACTTTCAGTGGCATTAATGATTCCCTCAACCAACGCTTCGTCAGGCTCAGATTCTTTATTCGCTAGCTTGAATTCCCAGTCAAGATGTTTTCTTTGCCATCCAGATGAATGAAGGCTAGGCATGACTGTCTGAGAATAAGTGTCTACAGACATTTCATAAATTCGTTCTGCTAAGCGCTCGCACCACTCTTTCCCATGACTTTGAAGATTCTTTTGCATGGCTGTTCTGGGAACAGCATGGCCACCGTGATGGCTATGACATACACCATCTGGACATTCGATCGCGGTAAGGCTCATTTTTTCTGATCGATAACTTTTTTCTCAATTACTTCATAGCCAAGAAAAACTATTACGAAAACCTTTCTTAACTAAAAATGCTGGTATTCAAACGTTTACTCCTCTAATCGTTTACTCCCCTAATCTTTAAGAGGATAAATTTTTTTACTTTGGTCAGTTTCTTAATTCCCTTTGAATCAGCTTTAGGAGAAACACGCGTTTCAGCTACTCCAGAGACCGTTAAAAAGTTTTTGGACTTGGGTTGTAAAGTGTTTTTTGAAAAAGGTGCAGGAAAGGCTGCAGGCTTTTTAGATGATACTTACATGGACGCTGGGGCTGAATTAGTTGAAATAGAGAACGATGAAGTAAAAAAAATTGTTGACATTGTTCTATGTGTCCAACCTCCTAACGAAAAATTTCTTTCGCATTTAAAACCAGGATCTTTTCTTGTTGGCCTTTTGAACCCTTACGGAAATAAATTATTAGCCGAAACATTAAAATCTAAAAATATTTCTGCAATAGCATTGGAGTTGCTCCCTCGAATTAGCAGAGCTCAATCATCTGATGCATTGTCTTCCCAGGCAAATATTGCTGGTTATAAATCTGTACTTTTAGCGGCAAGCGCTCTTGACCGATATTTTCCAATGTTGATGACTGCTGCTGGTACTATTCAGCCTTCGAAAATTGTTGTTTTAGGTGCTGGGGTCGCAGGGCTTCAAGCTATTGCAACAGCCAAAAGACTAGGCGCTGTTGTTTATGTGAGTGATATTCGTGAGGCTGTAAAGGAGCAAGTTGAATCACTAGGAGCAAGATTTATTGAACTTCCAAAGATTGACGAAACCCCATCAGAGTCAGGTGGATACGCAAAACAAGTCTCTGATGAATTTATAGTTGCTCAAAGAAAAGAATTGGCAAAACAATTATCTGAAGCTGATGTAGCAATTTGCACTGCTCAGGTGCCGGGCAAAAAAGCCCCCAAACTCATTGATGAAAAAATGTTGGATGACATGCGTCCTGGTTCTGTAGTAATTGATCTTGCTGTTCTAAGTGGTGGAAATTGCGCATGCTCAAAACCAGGAGAAACTATTGTTAGAGAAGGTGTGAAGATTATTGGTGCTTCTAATCTCCCCTGTTCAATTCCAAATCATGCTAGTTCTCTATATTCGAGGAATTTATTGTCTCTTCTCCAACCAATGTTTAAAGAGGGTAAGTTTTTGATTGATAACGATGATGAGCTTATTGCTGGTTCTTTGATTAGTAAGGATGGGGTAATACTTAAATCTGAAATTATTGAGAATGGAGGAACTAGGTCATGAGTTTTTTTAGTGAAGCTCTTTGGGTGCTGCTACTCGGAAGCTTATTGGGTTTGGAGCTAATAGGTAAGGTCCCTCCAACTTTGCATACTCCATTAATGAGTGGAGCAAATGCAATCTCAGGCATCACCATGTTGGCAGCTTTAACATTAATAATAAAATCAGGAGACAACTTACCTCTACTAATAATTGGCTCAATATCTCTTGGATTCGCTTTGTTTAATGTGATTGGTGGCTTTCTGGTTACAGACAGGATGCTTGCAATGTTTAGTCGTAAAAAAACTCGTAAATAGGATTATCTCTTATGACTTTTATTGCTCCCATTAAGTTTGCTATTGATCTACTGGCAGTTTTATTGCTTGCTTTAGGCATTAAAGGCCTTTCAAAAGTTAGATCAGCAAGAGAGGCAAATAGGCTTGCCGGTATTGCGATGATGTTGGCTGCTTTTGGAGTGTTGCTTAACTCTCAAGGCACCATAGGGATTTCTATTAACTCTTGGATTTGGATAATTTGTGGAACTTTAATTGGAGGGCTTTTAGGAGCTTTAACGGCTAAAAGGGTTCCAATGACTGCAATGCCTGAGATAGTTGCTTTGTTTAACGGTTGTGGAGGGATGTCATCGTTATTGGTCGCACTTGGCGTGGCTTTGTTCCCATCCTCAGACGGCTCTGATGGCGTTGTGGGTGAACTTATTAGGAATTTTTCAATAGTCGTTTCACTCTTTGTAGGAGCTATTACATTCTCTGGATCAATAGTTGCAATGGCTAAGCTTCAGGGCTGGCTGTCTACTCCTTCTTGGACCCAAAGTAAGGCTAGGCATTTCTTCAATATTTTTTGCGCTGTTCTTGCTTTGATCGGTGGAATCTATCTTTCAATCGATGGACAAAATGGTCTATTTCTTATTGTAATTGCCTCGTCTTTACTTGGTATTGGAGTAACTCTTCCCATTGGTGGGGCAGATATGCCAGTAGTCATATCTCTACTGAACAGCTACTCAGGGGTTGCAGCAGCAGCAGCTGGATTCGTGGTTGGTAGTCAACTTTTGATTGTTGCTGGTGCAATGGTTGGAGCTGCTGGGCTAATACTTACACAGGTGATGTGCGATGGGATGAATAGATCTTTAGTTTCGGTCTTGTTTGGCGGTGCACTTGGTTCTAGTTCAGTTGCTTCAGGAGGAGGTGGAGAGTATACAAACATCACTAGTTGCAGCCCAGAAGAATGTGCACTGTCTCTCGAGGCTGCAGAGAGAGTTGTAATTGTGCCAGGTTATGGCCTTGCCGTTGCTCAGGCTCAGCACACTCTTAGGGAAGTCACCAGAGTTTTAGAAAATGCCGAAATTGAAGTCACCTATGCCATTCATCCTGTCGCTGGAAGGATGCCCGGTCATATGAATGTTCTTTTGGCGGAAGCAGATGTACCTTATGAGCAACTAAAAGAAATGGATGTAATTAATCCTGAATTCCCTGCTACGGATGTTGTATTGGTTCTAGGAGCAAATGATGTGGTTAATCCACAGGCTAAGACTGATCAGTCTTCCCCTCTTTATGGAATGCCGGTTTTAGATGTTCAAGAAGCGAGAACTGTTTTTGTTGTTAAAAGAGGAATGAGCGCTGGATATTCAGGTATAAAAAACGATCTTTTTGACCTGCCTAATACTTCTATGGTCTTTGGAGATGCAAAAAAAGTTCTTGGCGATCTTTTGTTGGAACTAAAGGATCTTGGAGTTGGTAGCAAAGGATAATTTGAAAAGAGAGGAGTTACTTTCAGACTTAGGACTACAACCATTTAAGGAGCGCATCCCATGGATTGGTCCTGATCTTCAGACACTTAGAGATACCTTCGCTTCAGATGAATTGCCTGATGCCAATTCATCTGAAATTCGTATAAATGTCCCACCTCTTAAGAGTAGAAAAACAGGGGGTGGATCATTAGTTGCCTTCCTAGATAAACCACCAATTGATTCGAGTCTTAATGGATTAGTTCTACTTCTGCATGGCCTTGGAGGCTCTACTCGCAGAAAAGGTTTAACTCGTATGGCGAGTGCTTTGGTGCAATCCAATTTCGCTGTTTTGAAACTTAATCTGAGAGGTTCAGATCCTTGTAGAAATTATGTCGATGGTACCTATGCTGCTGAGTGTAATAGTGATTTAATTCCTGTCTTAAAGCGTGCCAGAGAGATTTCATATCAATTAACTAATGAGTATAAATGTGAAAAAAATATTCCTCTTTTTGGGGCTGGTATCTCTTTGGGTGGAACTATTCTTTTAAATGCTTGTATGGGTAATGAATCTTTGTTGGATGGATTGGTATGTATTAGTAGTCCTTTGGATTTACACGAATGTAGTTCTTCTATTGAAAGACCGAGAAATTTTATTTATCAAAAATGGTTGTTAAATCGTTTGATTAGGCAAACTTTAGAAGATCCTTTTGGGATAGAAGAAATAGAAAGAAATGCATTAGTAATAAATAAAAAAGATAAAAAAAGAAAAATAAATGATATTAGATCTTTTGATAATTTTATAACTGCTCCTAGATGGGGATATAAAAACGTTGAGGAATATTATGCGAAAGCATCTCCTTTTTTCTCTCTTATTAAGAATGAAAAATCTCTTCCTAAAACATTATTTATTCAATCTAAAGATGATCCTTGGGTTCCTTGTTTAGCTGCTGAAAAACTAATGGAAAAAATGAAATTTTCGAATGATCAAAAAATCAATCAATTTATTTTTACTGAGAAAGGCGGACACAATGGATTTCATGGCAATGAAGGATGCTGGGGGGATCAAGTTGTTTGTAAGTGGTTTTTATCTTTGAAAACTATTTAATCTAAAACTGCATTTTTGTAATATTTTTTTCTGAATAATCTAAGACTTCTTCTCTTGCCCAGTTGTCAATTTCAAGAATTTCACTGAGGCTTGGATTTAGATTTAGGTCGCATTTATGTTTCTCGCAAATCGCCTCAATTACTTTTGGAATATCGATAAATTTAAACCTTTCTTCTAGAAAAAGTTCTACTGCTTTTTCATTAGCGGCATTAAGCACTGCTGGCATTGTCCCCCCTGATTTTCCTGCGCTGTAAGCAAGTTCCATACATGGATATTTTTTAGTATCTGGTTCTTTAAAAGTTAAATTGCCTATTTGAGTAAGCTTTAATCTTGGCCATGGTGTTTTAAGTCGACTAGGCCAACTTAAGCAATACAAAATAGGGAGCTTCATATCTGGCCATCCCAATTGAGCTAAAACTGATGAATCATCCAATTCAACCATCGAGTGAATGATGCTTTGTGGATGGATAATGATTTCGATTTGGTCATATGAAAGACCAAAAAGATAATGCGCTTCAATGACTTCGAGTCCCTTATTCATGAGGGTTGCAGAATCTACAGTTATTTTCTTTCCCATGCTCCAATTAGGATGGCTAGTCGCATCCTCGACAGTTGCTTTGACTAAATCTTCTGCTTTCCAATCTCTAAATGCTCCTCCTGATGCAGTTAATTGTATTGATTTAAATCCTGGAGTAGGCACTCCAGTTGAGAGTCTTGCATTGTCAGCCCATGGCGTTCCTTGGAGACATTGAAATATCGCTGAGTGTTCAGAATCTGCAGGCAAGAGTCTACTTCCACTTTTTTTTAAAGCAGGAATGACAACTGGTCCTGCTGCAATCAAAGTTTCTTTATTTGCTAGAGCTAGGTCCTTCCCTGCTTCAATAGCTGCAAGTGTTGGTAGGAGGCCTGCACAGCCAACTATTCCAGTTACAACAAGATCTGCACTTCCCCAAGCTGCTGCAGTATTAAGTCCTTCGGCTCCCGCCATCAATAAGGGCTTCTTTAATATTTTTGAATCTTCATTGAGACTATTTATTCGCCTAGTCAGTTCTGGCAAAAGAGACTCATCGGCTAGTGAAACGACTTCAGGTTGATGAGTTTCAATTTGTTTGGTTACTAAATCAAGATTCTTTCCTGCTGTTAGTGCAACAATTTTGAATTGATCAGGAAACTCTTCTGCAATTTGAAGGGTTTGAGTTCCAATAGATCCTGTTGAGCCTAAAACGCTTATGGCTTTCACATTGTGAAGTCAAGTATGACCAGTCTCCCATTTAAAGGTATAACCCAGTTATATATTTACCAGTTTCTTCTGGATTTTAATAGAGATTTATTATGCAAGAAAGGGAACAATGGAGATCAGGACTGGGATTCGCGCTCGCCGCGGCCGGTAGTGCTGTAGGCCTTGGAAATCTTTGGGGCTTTGCTTATAGGTCATCTCAAGGCGGTGGACTTGCTTTTCTTATCCTTTATGTATTGGTTGTTTTAGTTGTTTGCCTACCTGTCTTAGTTGCAGAGATGGTCTTGGGCAGGAGTACTGCTAGTAGTCCTTTCCTTGCGCCAATTAAAGCTGCTGGTGAAAATTGGAAGCCTTTAGGGTGGCTTTTTGCAATAGCTTCTTGTGGAATTCTTTCTTATTACGCAGTGATAATGGGATGGACAATTGATACTTTCTTCCATTCTTTATTTATTGGCCTACCCTCAGATATGACTGAGGCGGGAGAATTTTTTGGTAAAATTAGCAGTGGTAATAGTGTATTTGTAGGTCAAATAATCAGCTTATTGTTAACTGCTTTTGTTGTGGTTGCAGGCGTTCGTGGAGGTATAGAAAAACTAACAAAATGGGCAATGCCATTTTTATTTGGACTCCTTTTGTTGTTAGCTATATGGGCTGCAACTTTATCTGGTGCATGGGAAGGATATACATCATTTTTACTTAAATGGGATTCATCTCAACTTTTTGATAAAAACACAATAAGTAATGCGTTTAAACAAGCTTTCTTTTCTTTAAGTTTGGGTATTGGAATTATGGTTGCCTATTCCTCATATCTAAACCGTAAAAATCATCTTCCTAAAGAAGCTTTGAGAGTTGCAACTTTGGATACTGCTGTGGGTTTACTTGCAGGGCTGATTACATTCCCTGTCGTTATGAGTTTTGGTTTGAAAGATGTTATCAGTGAATCAACTGTTGGGACTTTATTTATTGCTCTTCCAACTGGATTTGCAAATCTTGGATTGTTTGGGAGATTGATTGCTGCCGTTTTCTTCGGATTGGCCTTTATAGCTGCTATTACTTCTTCTATTTCATTAATGGAAGTACCAGTATCTTCTTTAATGGACAGGCTGAATTGGAGTAGGAAGAAGGCCGTTTGGACTTCAACATTAGTGATCTTTTTGATTGGAATACCGTCTGCTATTTCTACAGACTTTTTAGGCAAGTCCGATGCTATCTGTAATACACTCTTGATATTAGGTGGCCTTCTAATTTCAATTCTTTTGGGTTGGATTGTTCCAAATCGTTATGATGAGGATCTTGCAAATTCTAATGCTAATTTAAGAGTTAGAAGGTATCTAAAGTTTATGCTGCGCTGGGTGTCTCCACCAGTTATTGCTATTGGACTTTATTTGACAGTCTTATCTACAATAGAAACATTTGCTTAATCTGAAAGTTGTTTCCATTCAGTAACCCCTTTAGGTTTATCAATTAAATCAATTCCAATATTTTTCAAATCAGCTCTTATCTTATCAGCGAGTAAAAAGTCTTTATTAGCTTTTGCTAAGGATCTATTCTTGATAAGTTCTTCAATTTTATTAGTGTCAAGTTCAGGATTGTTTTTTGGTTTTTCTTGATTTAAATTTACTTTTAAACCCAGAACTCCTGCTAACTCAGAGAGTAGTTCCCATTTATTAAAAACTTGATTTAATTCATCTTGATCAACTTCATTAATATCTTTTTCTTTTAAGAAGTTAATGATCTTTCTAATTGGTTGAGATAGTTCAAAAAGAATAGATAAAGCTCCAGATGTATTTAGGTCGTCATCCATATATTTTTCAAAGTCTGATAATAATTTAAATGAGTCTTTATCAAGTTTAGTGTTGGCAGATTTTTTTATCGGTTTATCTAGGATGATTTCGTTTTTAGCTTGATCTTTAATTTTATAAATATAACCAAAAGACAGGCAATTATTTAATCTTTCCCACCCTTTTGAAGCAGCTTTTAGCGCTTCTTCAGTAAAATCTAGTGGCTTTCGGTAATTAGTTTGTAACACAAAAAATCTCAAAGTCATAGGTGAAATATCTTCCTCTAATAAAGACCTAATGGTTGTAAAATTCCCTAGTGATTTACTCATCTTTTCACCCCCCACATTAACCATTCCATTGTGAAGCCAGTATTTTGCTAACTCTTTCCCATTACAGGCTTCAGATTGAGCTATTTCATTCTCATGATGAGGAAATATCAGGTCTGATCCACCAAGGTGAATATCAATACTTTCTCCTAATTCTTGTTTAACCATTGCTGAACACTCAATATGCCAACCTGGCCTGCCGTTTCCCCAAGGCGAAGAGTAACTAACCTCACCTGAGTTGGACTTTTTCCAGAGAGCAAAATCAAGCGAGTTCTTTTTACTTTCTTTTTGATTTGTTTTTAATCTCCCTGCTGCATTATCTATCTGATTCTCAATTTCTCTTCCACTAAGTTTCCCATAATTTTTATGTTTATCTACTGAAAAATAAACATCACCATTTGATGAATAAGCTACTTTTTTTTGTTCTAATTCTTCTATGAAATTAATAATTTGATGGAGGCATTTTGTTGCTCTTGGCATGCTAGTTGGTCTAAGAATGGAAAGAGTATCCATATCTTTGTGGAATTCATCAATATTTCTTTCACTTAATTCATCAGTAGAACATCCTTCTTTATTTGCTCGATTAATAATTTTGTCATCAATATCAGTGAAGTTTTGTACAAATTTAACTTCAAAACCTTTCCAAATTAAAAACCGTCTCAATACATCCCAATTAAGGTAACTTCTTGCATGACCAAGATGACAAAGATCATAAACAGTTACACCACAACAATATATTTTAACTTGATTAGGATTTATAGAAATAAAATCCTCTTTCTTTTTGGATAAGGTGTTTGTGAATTTTAGGGACAATTTCTTAGATAAAAATGTGAGAAATTATTGAATTTGTCAGCAACTATTTTGCCTCCATCCAATTTACTCCAACGCCAGTTTCAACGATAAGAGGGACACTAAGTTTTACAGCATTTTCCATAGTGTTTTGGACAAGAAGTTTTGTTTCCTCCAAATCTTTGGGATTAACTTCTAGCACGAGTTCATCATGCACTTGAAGTAGAATTTTCGCTGCCAATCCAGTCTCTCTTAAAGCTGAATGCAACTGAATCATTGCTAGCTTAATTATGTCTGCACTTGAGCCTTGAATAGGTGCGTTTGCTGCGGCTCTTAATTGTTGTGCTTCCATCCCTGCTCTTCTGGCAGTAGTTAAATCAATTTCATTTGGTGGAGTTCCCAGAAGTCTTCCAAGCCCATTTTTATTGAAATGAAAATATCGTCTTCTCCCTAGCAATGTTTCAACAAACCCTTGGCTTAAGGCAAGTCTTTCTTGATATTCTAAAAATTTAAAAACGGCTGGATAACGTTCTTTGAATTTACTTAAAAAATATTTTGCTTCTATTAATGAAACGCCCGTTGATCTTGCAAACCTTTGAGCTCCCATACCATAAATAACCCCAAAATTTATTGTTTTTCCTATTCTTCTTTCATCGGCATCAATAGCATCTTTTTCAAACAAAATTTTTGCTGTTAAAGAGTGGACATCTTCATTTTTTAAATAAGCATTTTTTAGTACTTCTTCACCTGAAAGATGTGTGAGTATACGAAGTTCAATTTGTGAATAGTCTGCGCTTAGAAGTTTCCAATCTTTTTGCGGAAGAAAAGCTTTTCTTATTCGTCTACTAAATTCAGTTCTGACAGGGATATTTTGAAGATTTGGATTGCTGCTACTTAATCTTCCAGTAGCGGTTACGGCTTGATTGAAATCTGTATGTACTCTTCCCGTTTCTTTTTCAATAAGCTGAGGCAAAGCATCTACATAAGTATTAAGCAACTTGCTTATAGTGCGATGTTCAATGATCATTTTTACTATTGGATGGTCTGATTCCAGCTTTTCCAATACAGCTGCATCTGTACTCCATCCTGTTTTTGTTTTTCTTGATTTTTTCCTATCTAAATCAAGTTTCTCAAAAAGTAATTCACCTAACTGTTTAGGTGATGAAAGGTTGAACTCATTTCCTGCAATATTATAAACTTCTTTCTCGATAGTATTTAATTTTTTTGTTAACTCTAAAGATAAATCTTTTAGATAAGGAGTATCAATAATGATACCGGTCGATTCAATTTCCGCTAATACTTGCTCAAGTGGTTGTTCAACTTCTTTGAGTAAGTTTATTAATTTTATACTTGTTTCTTTTAATCTATTAATATAAATAATTGCTAATTTTCTTGTTAAATAAACGTCCATCCCGCAGTACATACTCGCAGACTTAATGTCCACATAAGAGAAGTCTTCTCCTTTTTTGACAACATCAGAAAAACTTTTGGGCTTAAATCCAAATTCTCTATAAGCAATTTCATCTAAACTATGTTTAAGGGTTGCATCACATATATAATCTGCAAGTAAAGTATCAATCACAACTCCATTTAATATAATTCCGTGTCTTAGCAAAATCAGTCGGTCGTATTTTGCATTCTGTAGGGTTTTAGGATTTTCATTGCTAGAGAACCAATCCTGAAGTGCAAAGATAACTTCTTCAATCTTTAATTGATTTATTTGATTAATTTCTATTAAATCGTCCTCTTTATTTTTATGTCCTATTGGTATATAAACTATATCTTTTAACGATTCGCCAAAACAAAATCCTAAGCCAACAAGTTCTGCTTTAAAGGGATTCAAGCTCGTTGTTTCTGTATCAATGGCTATTGGTTTTGTCGCATCAGTATGTTTCATTATTTGTGCAACAAAATTATTAAGTTCTTCCAGATTGTCTATTATCTTAGGTTCTATCTTAGGGATCTCTTTCGTTTTATTATGAGTACTCAATTCACTATTTTTAGTCTTATTACTAGCGACATTAATTTCTTTTGATGAGGGCTTTAAATCTTTTTTTGATAATCCATCTTTAGAAAATATAGCTTTAAAAGTTGAAACTTGTTTTGATAAACTATGTAACTCAAGTCTCTCAAGGTTTTCAGCTAGCTTTGATTCATTAATTCCTTCTAAGTTATAGTTTACTTTTGGATCAATGGGAATTTTAATTAATATCTCTGCAAGTTTTTTTGAGAGATAGGCATTGTCTTTATCTGCTTTTAATTTTAATCTAACTGCTCCTTTTATCGCTCCTCGTTTAGCTTTCTCGCCTTCTTTTTCTAACTCTTGAAGTGATTTATAGACTCCATCAAGATCAAGGTTCTCGTTTAAAAGATTTATTGCTGTTTTAGGACCAACTCCTTTAACACCTGGAATATTGTCTGAGCTATCACCAGTTAAGGCTTTCAGATCAATAACTTTGTTTGGATTGACTCCGAGTTTCTCCCTTACGCCTTTTTCATTAATCAGTTTAGGACTTCCACTTTTTGCATAAGGACCTCCACCCATGTACAAGACAGCTATGTCTCTTTCATCATCCACTAATTGGAATAGGTCTCTATCTCCAGAAAGGATTCTGACACTCCATCCTTTTTCAGCTGCATCATTTGCGAGTGTTCCCAAGACATCATCTGCCTCATATCCTGGGGCCTTGCAGATTGAAAGATTCAAACTTTCTTTGAGAATCTCTTCAAGTTGATCTAAATCTTGAAAAAATATATCTGGTGCGACATCTCGATTGGCTTTGTAGTTTGGATCTTCCTTGTGGCGAAATGTTGGCTCAGCAGTATCAAAAGCAATTGTGACCCCTTTAGGTTCGATAGATTTGCAATTGTCTAAAAGGCTTTTTAGAAAACCATAGGTAACACTCGTAGGGAATCCATCTTTGGTGGTAAGACCTCCTTCCCCGCCTTTACTAAAAGCATAAAAACTTCTAAAAGCTAATGAATGGCCATCAACCAATAATAAAGTTGGCTTTTTTATTTCTGTCATGAATCAGTCGAAGTGTGATTAATGTATTAACTTTTTCTTTTCTTAGCCCAAGAAGGAAGATCAATAAAAACTTTCTCTCCCGGTTCTAATCCAGATATTATTGCAGTCTTACTGCCACTGCTTGTACCTAATTCAACTTTTTTAAACTCTGGTTGATTGTTATTGCCGACTATTAGAACCCCCGTTTTCCCTTCTTCTGTGACAATTGCGACTGTTGGAATAAGCGTGCTGATTTTGGTCGCTCCAGTTTGAAAGTTGATATCAGATGTCATGCCAAGGCGTAAATCTTCAGGTCTATTGTCCAACAACAACGTAACTTCAAATGAAGTTACGTTGTTGTTCTTGATTGCACTTGGAGAGATTTTGGAGACAACCGCTTTAAAACGCTTATCAGGAAAAGCATCTACTCTGATACTTGCGTCCTGACCTGTTTTTATTCTTCCAATATCACTCTCAGGAACTTTCGCGACTATTTCAAGACCTTGAGAAAGTTTGACTATTGATGAACTTGTGGCCCCACCCTCTCTTGAGGAAGAAGCAGAGGTCGTAGGAGTTACGAATGCCCCTGGGACTGCGTATCTGCTGGTTATTACTCCTCTAAATGGTGCTCTAATGCTTGTCTCATTCTCTTCGACTTCTATTTGTTTGAATCTAGCTTTGCTTTTTAAAAATCTATTTTTATATTCTTCATACTCTTCGGCACTTATTGCTCCTTCATTAAAAAGCATCTCCCTTCTTTTAAAGCTTGCTTTTTGAGTCTCATAATTAGCTTTTATCTCGTCAATTCTAAATTCCAAATCTCCAAAATCCATTTTCGCAATTAGATCACCTTTCTTAACCTGATCTCCTTCCTCAACGAAAATTTCGTCAAGTATTCCCTGTCTTTTTGGGCTTACATTTACACTTTTATTTGCTTTTAATTCACCACTTGCTGTTATCAAACCAGGCAAACTGCCTCTTTCAGCAGCAATTGTAAATTCAGTTATGTCTTTATTTGATGAGTTGTCTCTTGAAAGTTTAAAACTAATTCCGCCAACACTTAAGACCGAAAGTGCAATAAGGCCTATAAATTTTTTCTTTTTAAAATTTTTCCAAATCATTTTGTGAAAATCAAGTACTCAAGAGTTTTAGAAGTTTGGACGATGTAAAGAAAAGCTTAAAAACTTTCCTTAAGAGATTTAT
>OBOA01000011.1_pt1 | contig 26911 bp, 48 predicted proteins | sample 1535281 | NCBI WGS metagenome assembly OBOA01 (sample SAMEA3275639, study PRJEB22092) | marine metagenome | biome: 01000035; feature: 00002223; material: Deep Chlorophyll Maximum | collected 2014-06-19T13:00:00+00 | depth 75 m
TCCACTACACCTGATCAAAAATAGTAAGTTTGGGGTCTAGCTAAGATCTAATCAATAAATCAAAAACATGAATCAGACTCCAGAGAAAGAGAAGGGAATGAGCTTTATTAAAAAAGCTGGTAAATGGGCTCCATTAGTTGGAGGAGCATGGATTGTTCTGAATATTGTTGTTCCATTAGCTCTTCTTCGTATTCCTGCAGTCCAAAAATACTTAGTAGTACTTGAAGACAAACTCCCTTTTGATATTCCAGGTATTGGTTAGATGGCAACAGAGATTATTTGTTTTTTCTTGCTTGGTATTGCAGCACTGCTTCTAAATGCTGGACTCGACGCTCAAGTTCTTCCACTCTTTTGGCTAATTCTTCCATTAGTAATCAAATTAAGTTTCGACAATATAACCAGAAAGAAAGCTCTCCTCATCAACAAAAAAACGAAATAAGGGCTAAGGTCGTGAAAAATTAGCCGAAAAGCTTTGAACGAGTTACAAGCATTGACGCTATCAGGAGCATTAGCTGTATTTGCTATCACCTGGCTATTTTTTGGTTTTGGGGATGATGATGATGATGGAGGCGGGATGATGAGACCTGTCAGACAAAATGCCGATTAAACATCAGTAGGGAATAAGGAAGAGAAAAGCCTCAATTTAGAGAAGACAATCCAAAAGGTATTTTTACAAGTCCTAAAGCTAATCAACCTTCTGATCAAGCATTAGCCTAAGTAATGAGAGCATGGGTATATGAAAAATTTTCTAATCAAATTAGCTTTATTCGTATTCATTGTTTTCTCTGGATTGAATAGTGCTGATGCTGTATTACAAGGTTGGGTACCACCAGAAGATTATGGAGAGGGTGACTCATATGAAATGGGAATGGAGCCTGAGGATGACGCTGAGGGGATGGACTCACAAAGTGAAGAGTTGAGTATGGAAGATATTTTTGGGGATGAACAAGTTTTTCCTTTTCCACCAGGCCTAGGCAATTAATCAAACGCAAACATTCTCTTTAGTAATGTAGATGCAGATAACCATCTAACTTTTAAGTTTGTTGAACTAATGGCAGCAATAAAAAAAGACTCAGAACCTCTAGATAACTTATCCAGTCAAGAGATAGAGGATATTGTCAGATCAAATGAAATCTTAGATCAAGAAAATGAAAAACTAATCCAAGAAGAAGAAATAGAGGCTCAAAGATTCTCAAAGACAAAATCTACAAAAAGATTGCTTAGACGATTAAGAAGATCTCCGCTTGAAGTGATAAATCGATCACTCTTTTTTGTATTCATTGGTAGTTTTATCTTCTCCTTTGTCTCTGTGTACTCAATCAACAAGTCGTGGTTTGTCTTTTATGTCATCAGTGCCTTCTCATGTGTTTTATACACTCCAAATAGACAAGCCCTCAAGGAACTAATTGCAGCATGGCCAAATATCGAAGATCTTTTAAAAAAAAGAAGTCTATGGAAATAAATTATTTAGACTTATAGACCATTGATGTGAAAATTATTTACTGAGGTAAGACTCAACTATTCTAAATTCAAAATTGATTAAAAGGTAATGGATAAAAAAGGAGCCAAAGGGTACTGGATCTCAACGGCAAAAATTATTAATCAAGAATTATTTGATGAATATGTCGAAAAAGTTGGGCCATGGCTCAAAGAGAATGGTGGGGAGGTATTTGCGAAAGATACAGACCCAAGAGGAAAAGAAAAAACTGAAGATTCAAACCTTGCAGTCATTTGTGAATTTCCATCTATGCGAATAGCTGTAGATGCTTATGAGTCCAGTGAATATCAAGAACTATCTAAGCTACGTAAAGCAGCCACAGTGAATGCAACGTTCACAATTATGGAAGGAATGGACGAGGCGACAAAACTTAGAAGAGCAATGGGAATGTAGATAATGGCATCAAACACCTCACTATTCATTTCATATAAATGTATGAATTGATCAAATAATTAATAGCATTAAAACATTAGGAGGCATATTCTGATGAGTTCACAAAATAGAAGTGACGATCAAGAGCTGGTCAGCAAAAACCTTGAATTAATTATTAGTTCCAGCAACTACCAATTAGCCCATGAAGATAGAGAGTTGCTCAATAGTGATGAAATGAGAGGAGTGCGAATGCTTCTAGAAATTAATAAACCAGAAAAAATCTTGGAAGAGCAGAATATCTTATCAACAATTATCGTCTTTGGAGGTGCAAGTTTATCTGATAAAAGCTCTATAGATCACAGAATTGAACTAGCTAAGAACTCTCTCACTAAAGATCCAAGCTCATCGAATTTAGAGAGAGAATTAACACGACTAAAGAATTTACAGTCAATCTCTCATTACTATGATTCTGCTAGAGAATTCGCGAAGATTGTCTCCAGACAAAACCAAAAAGAGCATTGTAATTCACATGTAATTGTCACTGGTGGTGGTCCGGGGATTATGGAGGCTGCCAATCGAGGTGCTTTTGATGCGGACTGTAAATCAATAGGATTAAACATAAGTCTCCCAAACGAGCAACATCCCAATGCATATATCACCCCTGGGCTTTGCTTTAAATTTAATTATTTCGCCTTACGAAAATTTCATTTTGTGATGCGATCAGTTGCAGCTGTCTTTTTCCCTGGGGGATTTGGAACATTTGATGAACTCTTCGAATTACTCACTCTTCGTCAAACAGGAATGAAAACAGAAATTCCAATTATTCTTTTTGGTCGAGATTATTGGTCGAAAGTGATCAACTTTCAATTCCTTTCAGATCACGGACTTATCTCAGATGAACACATGAATCTCTTTCAATACGCCGATAGTGCTTCAGAAGCATGGGACATAATCAAACAATAGCCCTATCATCAGGTAATGGATTGGAAGACATCACTAGATTGGTATTGCTCAGGTAACATTCTTGAAAAAGAAGATGTCGACCTTTTAGAGAAACACTATCAAGAAATAATCAATGAAATCGATTCGAATCTCTCCCCAGAAATAGCTCCAAAACATATTTGTAACCAAACAAATATTCCAGAGGGAAGTTCTTGGATCACAGCAGTTGCAGTAATACTTGATCGATTAAATCCAGTAAAAACAGGTAAACCAAGAAGTTTATTAGTCGATCAATTAAGAAGAAAGCAAAGCAGTTAAACCCTCTTTATACATAAGCGTTGAACATAAAAGACCCGAAGCCCAACAAAGTCCTCTAGCAGGGGGAATATCGCCAACATAAGCGCCAATATAGATAAACCTCACAATTGGGTGAACCCACGCAGCTATTACGGCCACAGGAGACACAACACCGGCAATCAGACATAGCAAACATGCAGGAGCGTGAAGAGTGATACTCTCCCAGCAATTTTGATGACACCAGACAGCTCTTTTACCAAAATCAGGAAGTTCATCAAACAAAGCTCTTGGCGCACTCATGTTCTCAGCAGAATAACCAGCCTTGACTCGGCCATACGTTAGTGGTCCAATTGAAATCAAGACAACAACGGCAGACAGGCATAGGCTCCAAGCAAAAGCTGTTTCCATGGAATTCACAATTATATTTTGAGCCTAAGTGAGGCAGATTCAAATTGCGGATTAAAAGGTGTGTTGAAGATTGCTTTTAAAACAAGTTGTACAAACCAAGTGTTCAAAAAGATGATAAAAACACAATATTTAGTTCATAAACTTGTTATTCTCTAGGAGTCATAGAGAGTTCAGCTCGACTAAAACATCCATTATTAAAATAATCCAACCATGGACTGGGATTCTGCAAAACAACATTGCACTGAGCGAAACTGGCAATGGTCATTGGAATTAATCAATCAGGCTCAAAAGGAGATGCAAGATTTAGAGACGAAGCTAAAAAAATGTGAGGATCAACAGAAAGCTAATCGTTTGTATAACGCCTGTAATTACTGATGGAAGAGATGAGCGCAACAATAGTTCCATTGGGTTCACTTGCTTTTTTATTTGCTGTGATTTCAGTCCTTGTGTTCCTTAGGAAGGCAAGTATCGCAAGACAAGCTGATGCATCCATAAAAAATAGAATAGAAGCAAAAAGAAATGAAAAGTCAGAGACTCTTGAAGAACAAAAAAAACGTCTAGAACTTTTGCTTAAGAAATAAAAAGAAAGATACCTATTTACAAATTATCGTCGCTTATTTTGCCAATCCTTTTAATCGGATTAGACCCATCTCTATGATTTGCTGGATCAAATGGGAAATTTGTATCTGGTCCTAAAAGATCATCAATACTTTTTGAATCCATTGAACTTTGATCATTTTCAATATCAGCATCCATTGCCATTAAAACCGGCTGTGCTTCAACTGACTGGAAGCAAACACACATCACTACAAATAGAGACAGAAATAATCCAAAACAAGTTTTTATAACACTTTTCATAGAGAAGCAAAAAGTTTAACTATTTCATGAAGGAAAGTTTATGTCCTCACGTCTAATAAAATCCTAGTCTTCAAAAAGAAGGCATGCAGGTGAAGAAGGATTTAAAGCACACTCTTTCTCCCAGTAGGAAGCCATCGCTGTCATTCCTCTTTTAACTGCCTCGTGTTTCATACCGATGTCACCCATAGCATCGTTAGGAACACTAAATGAAGTTTGAAGTTTCATAGTTTCTCTTCAATTAACCTTGGTATAAACCATCAAGAAGGCCTATGGCAAGGGAATTTATCCTTATCTTTCTTACAATTTATATAAAGGCACCATTTGTTATGTTGTTAAGAAAAAAATTCAATTATTGAAATCTGATGAACTGCTGCAAAAAGAAAATCAACCAAAGCAATTAAAGAGTCAAATTAATGACTACGACAATAATATCAATAATGACATTAGGCATCGCCATAACAGGAATTTCTGTTTGGTGGGTCAGAACAACCCTTAAAGAAGGTAATAAGGCACTTGAAGAAAGCCAAAAAGAAAATCAAGACAATTAAAAATCTTTTATAAATTTAAATTCCAAGCAAATTTTGAAAAAAGATTTCAATATTAAGTCCAAAAAAAATTCCTCCACTTTTCAGTGGAGGAGATAACGAAACATTCATCAGACCAACTATCAGCTACTTCTTATTAAGAGCAGCCTTAACCTTTGCGGGAGACAACGCCTTTAGCTCCTCTTTTAGTTCATTTTGACGTTCATCAAGAACTTTAATACGTGCTTGATAACTCTCTTCTAATCTCTTTCTAGAGTCCTCGATGTTATCGAGTTCCTCTTGACGTTGATTACGCTTAAGCTCTTCAAGCTGGCTATCAGAAACTACATAAACAGTTCTGGCAGGAGCTATTAAAGAATCAGAGAAAAAAGTGTCGAAGAGTGAAGTGTACATAACTTTTCTTTCGTGGTACACAACTACTCTGTCTTAAATTAATTTAGTTTGGAATGAGGTGAACCGAAGAAAATTATTCGGTAACTATCACTCACTTCGGTTGCTACTACTTAAAAGTTAGGTATACCGACCACTAAACTTAACCCAAAGACATCTTTTAAAAGAGACAACAAAATAATGGCTACATATTCACTCTTACTAGGAATCATTGTGATCATCATTTCATGGAAATTCTTCAATGACTGGGCATCTGGTCTTGCAGGATTTATTTACGGAGGCGTCTTATTTTGGAGTATCAAATTATTTGTTCATCTGATCAAAGCTTTATTTGGATAAAAAATAATGTCTCTATTTAAATGAAACTACTGAAACCATGTCTTAACCCCCAAAAGATAGTTACCAAAATCGCTGACAAAGGAAGAGCAATGGCAAGTGTGATATTGATTGTCCTAAAAGTCTTACCAACTCCATTACTCGTATCTTTAGACGGATCTACGATAAGTGGCATGGCGAGTACGTATTTTTTTTATTTATAGACGCAAATTCCATTCAATTGGTTAGATTGTCGTAATTATCGAGACAGTCTCATGTATTTATTAGGTCTAGGACTATTAGTTTTAAGCACTTGGTATCTGATGAAGCTATACACAAATTTCAACAATGATCCAATGGCAAAGAAAGAAATCGATAACGCATGGCAAGAAGCTAAGAAGGAAGCAAAAGGTAAAAATCCTTTTGCTCCAGGAAGGATTAAAGAGGCTCTCAATGCATATAAAGCTGATATGAAAAAGGAAGACACCTAAAAGATAGAAAAATCCAAAGAGACGATAATTAGTAGTACATAAAAGCTAAAATATAAATTTATTAATTTCTTAGTGACACCCTCTTTGGTTTTAATGGATTATGTAGACAGAAAGACATTGAATAACGAACAACTATCATATCTCGAACAAGTTTTAAAAGCCTCAATTCAGAAATTGAAATTCACAGGAATCAAACCTGCTATTGCCAATAATGAAATATGTGATGCAGCTCTCCTTTCCCAGGGTTCATATGAAATAAGTTGTATTGCATCCATACTCGATATGCTTCAGCCAACAAAAAAACCCATGGAGCGTAAAACAAAAGTATTCAACGCTTTATGCAATGCAGGGTTAATAGTTACTGATTAAATAAAAGGCGTACCTTAAAAGACAAATTAGGACAGATATTTTCAAAATAACTATGAAAAGCCAGTGAGAGGCATTGAACCTCTCATGCCGCCTAGACGGTCTGGTGAAGTTTTATTTAGCAGCTTCAGGTGCTTTTCTGGCTTTGCGTGCACGCCTAGCAGGCCTACCAGCACTTGGCTTGACGACCGCAGAAACCTCGACTTTAGCTTTGGCTGCAGCCTTTTTAGCTACAGGCTTTTTAGCTACTGCCTTCTTTGCTGTTGCCTTTTTAGCAACTGCCTTCTTTGCTGTTGCCTTTTTAGCAACTGTTTTTTTTGCTGCAGTAGCTTTTGGAGCAGCTCCTTTACGTGTCCGATGAGAAAGAATTAAAGCCCATTCATCAGCACTAATATTTGCTGGCTTATTTCCATGAACCTCAGAAACTTTTGCTGCTTTTTCGATATCTTTAATTAGGTTTTTCCAAGAAGCCGCGTATCGTTTATCAGACTGAGATTTTGCTCCGCTTTCAACAAGGGTTTCAACGACTTGAGAAGCAGTGACCTTTTTACGACGTCTGTTAAAGATCTCCTTTTGCAAGGTAGCGATCAAGGCATCACCTTTAGCACTAACTTTGATGGATAACTGAGACATAACTCAATAATTACTTTCTTAATACATCTATCACATATAGGGTATTAAATTCAATAGTCAATGGTTAATCGACTACTAATGTTTCATATATCTAACAAATTCAACTTAAAGTGACACGTTTATACCAATTATAATTAATCGAAAATTTCTCGACATTAAGAAGAAAATGATATCCAGTGGGTGAGAGGAAACCCTAAACAAATACAAGAAACTGTTAGCCAATAAGGGTCATAAACTGATGAAATATCGTATGAAACTCATACAAGCAAATTAATCAAGTCAGAGCCTTAGGCCACCTCTGGACACCAACCAATCTCTCTCTCTCGTTGCCGAATCCAGAGATGACAACGTGAGATCAAATGATCTCCATGAGGAATTAAACGACGATGAACATGACAGGAAAGAATTGTTCTGCAATGTTTGTCGCTGGAATAATTGAAATGTTGACATGTCATGCAAACGCGAGCTGAACATGTTTTTTTGAGAATCCCTTTCTCAAGGAATTGCCACTCTTCTTCTTGATCGAAGATTTGATCGGTGTAAGCTTCTTCGGAGCGAGTCGTAGACATTGTCCAATACCAATAGGTTGCGCTACGGCAGATACCCATTCCTCAGCCTTAAAAACAGCATACGGGGAAGCAGATGGAGTCATTTACCTTTAGCAGTACACATGTACTAGCAAAGAAAAATAGGTATTGTCAAGTCATCTATTTCAAAACATCTAGAAAATGTATTCTCCAATACCAGGAATTAAGCAGACCAAAGGTTAGAACTCGACACTTATTACAAAGAGATAAAGGGTAATTAAAAAATATAAACGGATAAGTCCAGTCAAGAAAAACCAATAAAAAAGCCCTCATCTCATGAGGGCAAATATTATCGGCTGAAAGATCCCCATCACCCAGCTCCCAAAAATAATAATCAAATCAATCAGATTAGGCAACATTAAAGCACCATATCTTTCACCTCAGACTTAAACGAACACCATCCGTAGGGGGGGGGTTGATTTATCAAAGAAATAGGGTTAGAAATAGTATCCCCATCACCCAGGCCCGTAGGACACCATACCTAGGGTCTTTTTTATTGGAAAAGCTTGTCTAGACCGATTTGATTATTATTAAGGTCATAGGAGCTGTGGAAAACTTTTGTTGTTTGACTGAATTTGTCTTCAAGAAAAGCAGTCCATACCAAGATATTAAGAAAAGGTAGCTTATAAAGGTTTAAAAACGATTAATTGAAAAATCCCTCTCAATTGAGTAAAAAGGTTCTAAATCTCCTAACGGAGAGGAGAAAGACAATTGCACTCATAAAAATGGAATCTATCGAATAAATACAGTTGAAATCCACACCACATGATTGATCTCAAAAGGAATAGCAAAAAAATACCAATTGAAGCAACAGGCCTTCGAAGCCGTAAGTCTTCTCTCTATGAGCCAAATCAAAAAGAAGATTTCAAAATCAGCAGAGGTCGGTTCTCAAATTTCCTTACTTGTCAAAGGTGTTTTTATCTCGATCGGGTAAGAGGTCTCGATCCTCCAGGGACACCAGGTTGGACTCTCAATGAAACCACTGACCTATTACTCAAAAAAGAATTTGACTATTGCAGACAGAAACAGATTCCACACAGAATATTTGCATCTAATGGACTATCTCATGTTGTTCCATTTGATCATCCTGAAATAGATAACTGGAGAAACTCTCTTAATCGAGGATTAATGCATCGTTACAAGGATACAGGAATAATTTTAACTGGTGGTGTAGACGATATTTGGCAAGACACTATTACAGAGCAACTAATAATTGTGGATTACAAATCTCAAGCTAAAAACGGACGAGTTGATAAGAAAGATTATTTAGATGATCCATTTCACGAGGCCTATAAAATTCAAATGGATTTTTATGCTTACTTGCTCTCGGGAATGGGTTTTAGTGTTCATCCAACGTCCTATTTTCTTGTTTGCAATGCAAAAAGGGATGAAGATGAATTTAATAAGACCATGCGTTTTGATGAATATCTTGTTCCCTACAAATGGAGCAATGATTGGATAGAGAGTCGACTAGATGAAATGGTGGCACTAATGAATCAGCTAGAGGTTCCAGAATCAAATCATTCCTGCAAGAACTGCGCCTACGCAGATCAATATTCGAAAATAATATTTTCAGGAAATACAAGTCAAAAAGAAATTACTCAAGGAACTTTGCCATTATTCTAAGAACGCTAATAATTTAAAAATGATTCTGACCATAAAGCCTCTAAAGAATTAATGGTATGTGCGGAAGATACCAACTAATAAACGATTTTATAAATCTTCCTGATCTTTTAAAAAAAGATATGCCAAGAGGGTTGAGCCAAAAATATGAACCACAAGTATTAATCAAGCCAGGGTCTCCAATTCTTGTTCTAAAAAATGAAGGCAAGACACAAACATCAATAATGCTTTGGGGATTTATTTCTGAGTGGAGTAAAGACCCTTTCGACAACACAAGACCAAAACCATTTAATGCTAGATCCGAAAGTGTCGAAGAAAAGAAACTTTTTCGTGCAAGTTGGAGGCATAAGAGATGTTTAATACCAGCAAGCGGATTTTTAGAAAAAGGTCACCTAATACGTAGAAAAGATTCTCAAACTTTTTGGTTAGCTGGACTTTGGAATAGATGGATGTCTCAAGAAGGAAGTGAACTAGAGAGTTGTTGTGTTCTAACAACCGAACCAAATGATTTAGTAAAACAATTTCATAACCGTATGCCAGTAATTATTCCAAATGGACTTGAAGAAGAATGGATAGCTTCAGTGAAAAACGCTCAAGACCTGAAAGCTTTAAAACCACTAATGACTAAATGGGACCCAGAAGAATGGGAAGCCGAGCCAATAAACAAACCTAATGCCAATCAATTGTCGTTCCTATGAAATAAAGACAAAAAGAAAGGGCTTATTTAAGCCCTAGAGACAGTTATACAAGAATCACTAAATCAGTGATCGTGATGGACTTCAGCCGAACTAGGCATTTCATGGGCAGAAGACAATCTCTTCAATGATTGAGATCCACAAATAGCAGACAGCGCGATCACAACCAAGGATGCAGTGCTTAACAATTGAAGAACTATCGGGAGATGTGAATTAATTCGTTCTCTAAAAGTAGTCATTTGGGAAGTTAATTAACACTCCATTCAAGCAAAAAGAATAAGCACCGTCCATAGCATGAGTATTCTGACTTAAATAGCTAAAAGCAAAAAAATAAGCATAAATAAATTTAGTCCAACTGTTATGAGTGATGTACTTGGTTTAAATTCTTTAACCAAAACTAAGGACTCAAGCTTTTAATGATTTCTAATTATGACCTGAAAATTTAAAAGTCTCACAAAATACATAATGAAAATTAAATATTGAAAGGAAACACATGAATAAAAAAATGTACAATTAATCAACGTATTAACTCAAAACTTCTCATGGCTGAAAAAATAATAAAGGCTAAAACCACTCGACGTCGGATATCTGATTAAGATTATCCAAATAAATGGACGAAAATAGAATGGATCTTCCTTCTCTAGACAAACTTAAAGAATTAGAAAAAAGCGCAAGAATAGAAGGGAGTGGAATTGAATTTGACTCTCTATTAGGACTATGGAAATTTAATTCAGTATGGAAACAGGGATCAGATACAGAAGACTCAATTTCAAGCACTTTGCTACAGGTTCTTTCAGCGAGCCTAGAGTTGAAGAAGGATACACAGAATCCAGAAGAAGAGAAATTTACTATTGCCAACGCAATTAGATTTGGATTACTAACTCTGAGATTTAGTGGGTACGCAAATTTAGAAAGGAAGCAGCCATTATTACCATTTACTTTCGATTGCATTCAAATAAAAGTAGCTTCATTGACTATCTTAAAGAGATCTTTACCGACACCGGATCATAAGAAGAGACCATTTTTCGCACTAATAGCGATCGATCCAAAAGGTAAATGGTTGTCAGCAAGAGGTAAGGGCGGAGGACTTGCTCTATGGATACAAGATAAATAAACAAAAAACATATTATCCAAGGTTATTGAATAATGTGTTTTCAGAATATTTTTTCAAAAAGGTAAGATTCCTACCCAGATATTAGTAATTTGAAGAATGTCAGTTAAACGTAAGGACATTAAGCTATGACTTTATTTCTGAGTGAAATCCTATCAATGGAATTTGGATGCTCACGAACAAATTTGTTGAACTCAATTGCTAGTTGCCTAGCTTCAAAAGCATCGATAGCATAAAATCCTAACTCATGTCTGTTATTAGCTAAATCTCGGTAGCTAACTGCATATCGTTTGCAGGACGTAATTGGTCTTGAAGGCATTTTTCCTTTAACTCGATGTCACAATCCTAGAAATAAGTAAATAGGGCTGAAAGAAATCTACCGAACAATTTTTGCATAGGTAACCGAATCTAAATCAGTAAAAGATTTTGATTTATTAGATCTTAATGAATATCCGAAGAAAATTCTTAATGAATATAAGTACAAGAAAATGTAACTTAAACTACTTTTTTATATACTTTAAATTAATTTTAAAAGACTCAAAAAGAACGAAGCCCTAAAAAGTCAATTATTAGAAAAACTAATTACATAAATAATTTTTCCTAAATAGATTTGGTATTTCTCCCTACATACAATCAGTGAGTAAATAGGTAACTTTAGAAAAATTATTTTAGTTTAATTAAAGTCATGACTTTAGATACTTATAAAGCGATTGTAAAAGCATCAGAGCAAGGGAATTTATGGGGACTTAAGCGTACTGATTACTAACTATGTTTAAATTCACCAAATTTAAGTTTATTCAGCTACTTATATTGTGGAATCTCCCGATTCTAATTTTGTTTATCGGAATAATATCAATTCCCATAGAGATATCTAATTCAACATCAATTTTTTAAAAAAGAAATATCACTACTTAAAAAGCAAAAAGTTACTTTTAATTATAGAAAGCTTAATCAATAAGGGTAATCATGAAAATTTAAATAGCTAAAGCTATTAATAGACTTGAATGGTTGATAATAATCAAAGTCTGGAAAAAGTATCTGGTTATACCTTAAGTACGGGGCAAGTATTCTTATTAAGCAGCTTTAAACTGCACATTGCTGTTGTCAGTCCAAGTCCAAGCAGACTTCTCCATTGTAGATAGATCAACTCTGTGGCTCGCCATCCAGTCACCATTTGCTTCAACAAATTTCTCAATGTTTCCCTCTGGGTGCTGATGGATAACAATGATTTTTTGAGGGTCATCATCACTGCAGCCTCTGTACAAAGGCTGAATATTAAACTCTCTATGCCTTCTGGTAGCTTCTTTGCTGTCGAAAATTGCAGCCCACTCATCAAAGGTGCTTTCAACCTTAAAAGTAAAAACTGAAGTGACAGTAGAAGACATCGATGATTTTTAATATGAGTAAACAATACCCAAACAAAACAAAACTGACTAATAGTTGTGGTAAAAACTAGATATAAAAGCAAAAGTTCTGCTAGAAATAGCTAATGCAGATACCAAGAAAAATCCTCAAACGAATCATCAACTTGATTGTTGTTCTAATCGTTGCAATTGTTGGGTTCATCAAAGTAAAACACCCATTTAGCTATTTAGTTGGAGTCCCTGTTGCTAGTTGGGTCGTTTATCTTTTATGCAACGCAATGTGCACAGATATTCTTTTTGGAGAAACATTAGGCTGTTCAGAAAAAAGTATTTACAAGGAGAAATAAGCTAGCTTACAAATTAAAAAATTCTCAACCAGAGAATAAACCTTTATATCCAGATCATTGGTAGTACTTACAAAGATAAACCTACGTTAAAATAAAGAAATAAATCAATAAAACTACTATTAACTTCATAGCAAGACTAATGTTATTTGCTTTACTCAGTTGGAAATAATCCTTCTTTTATCTGAATTAATACCATGTCTTTTAATAGGCTATTTACTCGGGCGATTTAAAGAAAATTTATCTCTAACGATTTCTCGTCCACTAATTAGCTATGGAATTCCTATCAGCTTGATGGGGATATTACTTAAGTCTGGACTAGAATTGCCCTTAATAGAATCTGCTGCATTAGCATTGGTAGCTATTGGCTTTTTAATGACTATATTAAATCGCCTTCCTAGTGTAAATAACCTTATACAAAACAGAACGCTTCAATTAGGGAGCGCATTTGGAAATACAGGGTATTTTGGAATACCAGTTTCACTAGCACTGCTTCCCGATCATGCTTTGATTTACAGCATTGGATTTGACCTCGGTGCGACATTAGTGATTTGGAGTCTCGGACCAATACTGTTAACAGATCCTTCAAAAGTTTTAAGTTCTAATAGATATTGGAAGAATTTCATAAAAGGAATATTTAGCAGTCCTGCTGTTAAAGGATTAATTGGCGCGTTAATTATTCATTCATCTCCATGGGATGAACAAATAACAGACTTACTATGGATTCCATCAAGAGTTGTAATTGTTCTAGCACTGGTAATCGTTGGAATGCGTCTAAGTTGGCTAAGGAAAGCCAATCTTTCAAGAATAAAAAACCAAATAACATCCATAAAAAATGCATTAATCATGAAGCTGGTTGGATTGCCAGTCATTATGTTGATCATTTCCTCAGCAATAAGATTACCCAGCGTCATGCGAGAGGCCTTAGTACTGCAAGCAGCTGCGCCAACAGCAATATCTATCTTATTAATCTCCCAAGCAGCCTCAAGAGATGAAAAGGAAGCAACCTCTCTTGTTGTTTTTAGTACGATCACCGCACTCATATCAATCCCAGCTTGGTTGTTGATTTTAAGATTGTAAAAAGTTAACAACTATCGCCTTTTAACTCAGTCGGTCTAAGTTGTAAGAAATACATTTTTTTTAATGACCTCAGCTACAGCAACAAAGGCAACAACAAAAAGAACAGCGGCAGTAAAATCATCAGCAGTAAAGTCTCAATCAATTTATTCATCAACTCAATCTAGATTTGCCAGTTCAAAGTTAATACAAAACCTAGGTTCATCTAATAATGGGGTTCAATTCGATTTTTCAAGTGACTTAAGAACTGCATTTGGAAGGGACTAAAAGAACATGGACCTCTTAAAAACACTTTTTACAGTCGTCATATGTCTTGGTATTGGATGGGCAATCTCTAAAGGGATCATGTTTGGTTTAACTCATATTTAAAGTGCCTGATGAAGGTATTCCACAAATGACGAACTAGAAGTGATAGACACTTCATGGATGTAAGTCAAAGTCGCATAAGAAAAAAAGAACAAACAACACCAACTGAAAAATATATTTCAAAGATGCATAACGTAATAGCAGACCATTACTGAGGAAATTAATGGCTAATGATTGGGAACCAAAAGAAGAACACCAAGCTATTATTGCAAGGAGTCTAGAATTTATTTTTGATGAATTAGCTGAGTTACAAGAGGCTTTACACTGTCCAAATTCATTTATTGTTGAAATAGCCAATAAAGTAATATCAGAATATAAAACAAATCAAATCACCATTAGAAGAGATGAAGAATAAATGGAATTTCTACAATCACATGACTTAAACCAATGGGGTCTTTGGACTCCACTTATTGGAGGTATTCTTCTTTACGTTGGTTTAAATATTAGAATCACTGAAGTTGATCCTAATGAGTAATAAAAACATGACAAATGAACTTGACTATAGAAAAACGTTAAATTTATAAAAAATTGTAGTTGGGGATGAAGCAAGGAACTATTGAACTAATTCTTTTTGGACTAATTTTCTTGAGTCTTCAATTTTGGTGGATAAGGATGACCATTAAAAATGGTCGAACTGGAGAAGTAGATAAATGGGGGCAAAAAACAAGTTCCAAAAAACTAAATGAATTAGAGAAAGCCAAGCAAGATTTAGAAAAACTTTTTCGATCTTAATTTTCAAGATCAATAACAACTTTTCAATTAATGAACTATCAAATTCTGCTCGAAAGCTATGCGTCTGGTGAAGCTATTAGTAAAGACGAGTTATCATTGCTGGAATTAGAACTTGATTCTCAACTGGAATCTATTAAATTTTCTCGCACTCAAGGTTGCACTGAAAAAGCTCCTAAACACATTTGCGTAGTTGCTCAAGTATGTGAAGGTAGTAGTTGGATCACATGCTTGGCCTCAATATTAGATAAGGCTAATCCACTTTCTCTAGGTAAGAAATCAAGAGGAGCAAAAGTCATTGATGCACTTCTAGATAACAATTATTTAATGAATTAAACTTAGATCAGAAATTTTCTATTCATTTTTATCACTCAAATTATTATCAAAAGAATCCAATGAACAATGATGAAAGTCGTGAAGAGAGAAAAAAACGTTTTAAGAGTCTTTCAAGTGAAGAAAGAAAAAAATTGATTAGGAAGAAATTAGAACTACAAGGTTTAACAGAGGGAAGCGGTGTGAGAGAAGAGGATCAATCATCTTATGACAAGGAAGAAATGATAGATTTAATCCTATTAACAAGATGTTTTCAAAAGAATAAATTTCAATAACTCATCCAAGCAAAATTTGTTTTAAGAAGTTAGTTCCTGCAAAATGGATATATGGATAAACCTATTAAAAAAAAGAAAATTACCTTTGGAAGGTTTGCAGTACGTACTCTTGCTATTTCTGCAAGTACTCTAGCGCTATTTGATTTTCTAAAAGGAGAATATCAAGCTGGATGGCTTCTAGCACTTGGATGGTTAACAATCGTGATCGGGGAGAACAGGATGTTTAATGGTGAAAAGACAAATGAAGAAAACTAAGAGAACGACCAACTGTTAACTATCAATAAATACATCTATAAAATTCATTCAGTTTTTACTCCCTATGCCACCATAAAAAAGAAAACAGGATATGAATCTTTCAATATTGAGACATTTTATTTCAACCAATTAGTTCTATGAGTGAAACCCAGAAAAATAAAAACTTTAATTTAACTGAAATGAAGTTCAAGTTTAATGATCTATTTACTGGAATTGCTTTGCTGTTGTGTGCATTTTTATGTGCGTTTAGCCTTGCACTAATTGCAATAAGATTAGGCCCAATAGCTAAATGGGCTAATTATCAAACTATTTGCGTAGAACAAGAAAGTTTAAAATCCCCAACAGAGTGGGCTGTACGTAAATGTAATGGAAGGTCAAAAGTTTATCAAGTGAAGTGAGAGCAATTCAATTAAAGTTGAGTTAGAAGTTTTCACCATTCAGATATTCACGATTTTCTGAAGAAGCGATCACATAAATTAGTGATTTAGAGCCAAAACAATAAAAATCCTGCCAAAAGTCCAGACATATGACCAAACAGACTAATTCCAGGGAGGAATGACCAAATAATTCCAACGCCTGTGAGTAAAGAAATAGATTTTAGTAATCTTGGATTTTTCTTTAATTCGCAATGGATTGAAAGAAATTTATTCTTTCCATAAATAGTTGTCATTAAAATAAAAGCGTCGATACCAAATAAAACACCACTGAAGCCAATGGCTAGAGACATAGGATTTCCTAAAACTAAAATATCTAGGCACCAACAAATAAATGCTTGGAGAGGCATTATCAATGCAACAAAAGCTAGAAAGAAATAGTCACTTTTAAGGCCTAGTGATTTTAGAAAATATCTGGCCACAATAATTCCAGAGACATTTGCCAATAAATGATTTAGGTCACCGTGAAAAAAATGGGACGTAATCACCCTGTATGGCTCATAAAACAAACGACCAGACCAATAAGCAATGTAAGTCTTATCAATTATTCCTAAGAAATCAGTTGCAATGAAGCAAATAGTGCAAGCAAAAAAGGGGACAAGATATTGCCAATCATCTTTAGAAATTTTCTCAATCATTCGTACAAAGAGTTGCCGATAATCCAATCGTACACTGAGAGTATGATCAGTACAAAAATGGAAAAGGTTAATTCTTTAACTTTGCGAATAAGCTAAAATATTTGCTTTTCAAGAGCTTCATCAATAAATAAGGGTCTAAAGCCTAGGGTATAACAAAGCTATTTTAGATATAGATGAACATCGAATTAAAAAAGAAACTAAATCTGAATAGTTATGAATGGTGGAGAAACCACCGAAGATTTGTAACCCTTGGATTATTTCTGGCGTTTTTTGCTGGCTATGTCAGAGGTCCTTCAGCGAAAGACTTCAAAGTTAATGATATTTGCGGACGTCTTAGCGCTGATTTGATTACTGGGGAAGAAGCTGCAAGAGGATTAAAATTAGGGAAGCAAAGAATCGATGGACTAGAGGGAGAGAAAGCTAATATCACTAATCACTACTACCATGCCAAGTACTACTGCCAAGGCTACACAAAAGGTAATGTAGGCTTGGGATACTAATTAACATAATTACTAAAATAGCCAGAGAAAAGCATTGCACTTTTCACGCCGCTTTGACGGATCTGGCTTTTGGACTAAGCTTTGATGGCTTTAGAACTTGTTTTTCTTGCACGCCTTGCAGGTCTTCCTGCTACAGCTTTAGATGTTGCCTTTGAAACTGATTTAGCGCTTGAAGTTGCCTTTTTTGCCTGAGCAGAAGCTACTTTCTTAACTGCTGTCTTAACTTTAGAAGTCTTAACTTTTGCTTTAGCAGCACTCTTGGCTGGAGCAGGTTTACTTACTGCCTTCTTAGCAATTGCTTTTTTAGCTACAGGTTTTTTGACAGCTGTCTTTTTAGCAGCGGGTTTTGCTGAAACCTTCTTAGCACTTGTAGTTTTACGAGTACGGTGAGAAAGAATCAAAGCCCACTCATCAGCACTAACATTTGCAGGCTTATTACCATGGACTTCAGAAACTTTTGCAGCTTTCTCAATATCCTTAATTAAGTTTTTCCAAGAAGCCGCGTAACGTTTATCAGATTGAGATTTAGCACCACTCTCTACAAGAGTTTCAACAACTTGTGATGCTGTTACTTTTTTTCTTCTTCTGTTAAAGATTTCCTTTTGAAGAGTAGCGATCATGGCTTCGCCTTTAGCGCTAACTTTGATACTTAATTGAGACATTGAATTAAGAATTACCTATATACAACATCTAGCACATTGTGGGTATCCAAACCGAACAATCTATTTACATGTAGATGTAAATAGCATTTGCATCTTGCTAATTCCTATAAATAAAGTTCAAAATAAGGCAAAAGATGAAAAAAACAAGTCATAGTCTTATTTAAATAAAAGCAAGGAAAGTCTCACTTAAAGCAAAAATGACTATCAAGAAGGTATTAATGCTTTATTCTTTATGAAAAATCGATCAATTAACTTAGCTATCTATTGAAAATGTTCTTTCTAATTTTGCTTTAATTTGCTTTAAGGACGGTTCTGAGACCTTGAGAATTTTTTTATAGAAGCCAAACAGTTTAAGACAGGCCAAGGGAACAAATATTGTCAGTAGTAAGGTTTTGGTAGTAATCATATGAATGTTATAAGCCAAATCAATTAGAAACGTACAAATATTACTTGTTAAAGCTATGTATAAAAACAAAGTCTTTCGTAAATTTTAGTTAAGGTCAAGAAGTTCAAGAACGAATTACTCAATTAAATAAAATGAAAGACCGGAAGGATCTAAAAGCCCTTATTTACCAAGTCGCAGCAGCAACAGATAGAGGTCAAAGAATGAACGCGATGATTGCTCCTATGTACCAAAATAAATTAGAAGAGATGAAGAAACTGGTTGAGGATCTACAGCCACTGTCAGATGTAATAACTCAGAGTTCTATTGAAGGTGAATGGGAGCTTATTTACTCATCAGTTGAGTTATTTAGAAGCTCTCCATTCTTTTTAGCCATTGAAAAGGCCTTAAACGACAAATCAAAAAGCGATTTATTTTTCAAGCTTCATCTTTTACAAGTAGGATCATTTGGTTTGTCAACAGTAGGCAGAGTAGGTCAATATCTCAATTTTACTAAAGGAGAAATGATCTCTACCTTTGATACTACGATCTTTGGTCTTACAACTATCCCTATCCTTGGTTGGTTCAAACTTTTGCCTACCTTTGGCGGGCGCGTCATAACGCTTGCTAACAAACTTCAGTTAAAAGACAACATACTTTCTATGGAGTTAGAGAAGACTAAGGTGTCAGAGGTTGATGGTCTGGGAAAAATCCCCTTTGTAGATAGCATTCTCATGGAAAGGTGGTATCCAGTTAAGACCGTATGGAAACTTCTACCATGGAATAAAGAAAATCCAAATTGTGAGATTAGCGTGATCTATGTGGACAAGGATTTAAGAATCATCCGAGATATGCACGGAGCATTGTTTGTTTACATACGTCCATCAATACCTCTTCTTAAACAAACAACAATTTAGTCAATATTTTTTTTAATATTCAATTGTTTGAAGCAGTCACTAAGAAATTGTTGTAGAAACTCTAAAGAAGAAAAAATCTCTTAATTAAAAAATAAATGAGAAATCCTGAAGTAATAGTTATTGGAAGTGGTATAGGAGGTTTATGTTGCGGCGGACTACTCGCAAAAGCAGGTAAAAAGGTCCTAATTCTTGAGGCTCACTCAAAGCCAGGAGGTGCTGCTCATGGCTTTGAGAAAAATGGTTATAAATTTGAATCTGGTCCATCTCTTTGGAGTGGAATAGGTAGTTGGCCTACGACAAATCCTTTAGGTCAGGTCCTTAAAGCTCTTAACCAAAAAGTTGATTTAATTAAATATCAGGATTGGAATGTTCAAATTCCTGAGGGTGACTACACAATTGGAGTTGGAGATAGACGTTTTCTTGATCAGATCAATTCAATTAGCGGAAAAGATGCCATTAAAGAGTGGGAAAATTTTATTCAAGTTATTAAACCTATTGGTGCAGCAGCTAATGCAATTCCTTTATTAGCTCTAAATCAAAACAAGGAAACCGTTTTTCAGCTCTTAAAACGTAGTAAAACACTTCTCACACACTTGAAATCTTTTAAATATCTTGGAGGTGATTTTGGAAATTTAGTTGATGACCATCTTAAAGATCCATTTTTAAGAAATTGGGTTGAATTACTTTGTTTTCTAATAAGTGGTTTATCTAAAGACGAAACAAATGCAGCAGCTATGGCAACACTTTTTGATGATTGGTTTAAACCCGATGCCTACTTGGAATATCCAAAGGGAGGAAGTGAATCAATCGTTAAGGCACTATTGGATGGGATTTACTCATTTGGAGGGGATCTTCAACTAAATTCAAAAGTTAGTCAGATAATAATAAAAAGGAATAAAGCAATCGGAATTGAATTGAAAAACGGTGAGAAAATATTTGCAGATCATATAGTTAGCAATGCAGATATTTGGAATACTGTTGAGTTAATACCAAAAGAGATATCCCAACAGTGGAGAGAGAAAAGGTCAAGGACTCCAAAATGTAAGTCATTTCTTCATCTACATCTTGGGTTTAATGCAGAAGGACTAGATGATATTCCACTTCATTCAATATGGGTTAATGATTGGTCTAAGGGTATTACAGCCGAGAGAAATGTTGTAGTTCTCTCTATTCCATCGGCATTAGATCCAACAATGTCTCCACCAAATAAGCACATACTTCATGGGTATACACCTGCGAATGAACCGTGGGAAAGATGGGAGGGGCTTAAAATTGGTTCAAAAGAATATGAACGTACAAAAGAAGAGAGGTGCTCAGTCTTCTGGGAACCAATAAAAAAATTAGTGCCTGATATAGAAGAAAGAATCGAAGTAAAAATGCTAGGAACACCACTTACACATCAACGGTTTTTAAATACAAAAAATGGAAGTTATGGTCCAGCCTTATCAGCTGCAGAAGGGCTTTTCCCAGGAAATAAAACTCCAATTAAAAATCTATTGTTGTGTGGCTCAAGTACATTCCCAGGGATCGGGATACCACCTGTAGCAGCCAGTGGTGCCATGGCCGCCAATACAATTCTTGGATCCAAATTTCAAAGAGATCTAATTGAAGAGCTAGGCATATAAAAAACGCCTATGGTTGCTAGATAACGTGAAAATACAAATCAAATGACCAACTCACTCAATAAAGCTTTTACAGGAGTAATTGCTCTTGCTCTGATTGTGATAGCTGTTGGTCGTATCCCCTTTTCCAGAGAGAAAGAGCTTTCAAATTTATGCAGGGAATACTACACAATGTACCTTAATCAGAATGACTATTCATTAAAGGAAAAGAACGAGAAGATCAAATTGATTGCTGATAAAACAGGTCTTAAAGCTGAGACAAACAATGTTGGTAATTTTTGCAATTCGTTCTATTTCAACCAAAGATAGATTTAAAATAAACAAATTAGAAGAGTTGATCTGAAAAATTTATTCAATTTCTAGTAGGTACAAAAACATCAGTAATTGTATCGATAGATTTAGGATCAATTTAGTAGTTAAATAGTGTTAGTAGCGAGGAAAATCATGAAGAAAGAAACTTCATCAAATGTCCTTGAAAAAATTGATATTGCTAAAGAAAGAATCAAGGAATTAGAAACAATGATTAATCTTTGGGAAGGTGGCAAAGTAGCCAGCTTTTGGGATACTGAATGCTCCACAAATCCATCCTCTCCGAGTTGCCTTCTCTTTAATGATTGACCTTCACTGGATAAATCTCTAAGCCAACTCAAGCGAATAATTAAATATCAGAACCCCCTCAATTAGCCTTAGTAGGTCAGCAAAAAGGCATCCAAGAGCCTTAAAGATCTTTTAATGCACTTCAGAGATAAATTTCTTTATCTGGTGAAATCTACATTTTCGAACTCATGATTCATAAAAAAATTTTATAGAGTTAAAAAAATCGTTGATAAAAATGCCTGAGCTAGAAAAAGTCGTTTCATCCAGTGACTTTGATGATTGGTTTTCATTGAACGACACTATTATGGGTGGCTCAAGCAAGGCAGTTTGTAGAGCCTCCTCAAAAGGCCTCTCCTTAGAAGGTGTTGTAGTTGAAGAAAAAGGGGGTTTTGTTAGTTGCAAATCTCCAATATTTTCACCACTTCTAAATTTATCGAGTTATCAAGGTTTTGAATTAAAAATTGAAGGTAAAGGTCGAACTTTAAAATTTGGAGTTTCCTGTAAGTACGGAATTTTAGGCTTAAAAGAATTTTTCTTAAATAAGTCACCTGGTGGGCTCAGATGGGTAGCAGAAATAGATACAAAAAGATTTGGGACAACCATTATCAAAGTTCCTTTTGAAAGTCTTGAACCAACTGTTCTTGCAAAAAAAATCTCTTTACCAATTAAATTCAAATCAGACTCTATAAGCCAATTTCAATTACTACATTCCAAATTCGGCAGACCAGGAGAACTTAACCCTGGCTTTAAGCCTGGAAAGATAAATTTTTTATTGCAATCAATTAGTGTTTATTAGCATTATCAGGAAAGCATACAAACTTAGATATTTCTTATTTCTAAAGTAATACTGGACAACTGACGTAATAAAAATATTTCTCAAGAAAAACGAACAGTAAAAAAGATTAAAGCTATGAAAAAATATTTTTATTGTTTATAATTTGATTAATTACTTAAATGCCCTTTGAGGTGGGTGGATAACTTAAATATATAACCACAACAATATGAAGAATAAAGACTTTCCATCGATATGTGGATTTGAATTTGCAATTAACGAATTAGTAAATAAGGAGAGGAATAGTAGACAATTCAAGGAAAATTTAAATTTTGAGAATGTTAATTCAGGATTTGCATGTGCCCTCCATATGCATCAACCAACAATTCCAGCAGGTAAGAATGGAGAGCTCATTTCACATTTGCAATATATGTTTGAGCACACCTCAGAAGGAGATAATCACAATGCCGAACCATTTGCTCAATGCTATAAACGTCTAGCTGAAATCATTCCAAGCCTGATAAAAGATGGATATGATCCGAAAATAATGCTTGATTATTCTGGAAATCTTCTATGGGGGATTGAACAGATGGGTCGCGAGGATATTCTTTCCTCGTTAAAACTACTGACCTGTGATGAGACAGTTCATCCACATGTTGAATGGCTAGGAACCTTTTGGAGTCATGCTGTAGCCTCTTCAACACCACCCTCTGACTTTAAATTACAGATAACAGCTTGGCAACATCACTTTTCAGCATTGTTCGGAGAAGATGCATTACGTCGAGTAAATGGATTTTCTCTTCCTGAGATGCATCTTCCAAACCATCCTGATGTTCTTTTTCAATTAATAAAAGCTCTTAAAGAATGTGGGTATCGATGGGTAATGGTTCAAGAACACAGTGTTCAGAATATAGATGGCTCAAGTCTCAGAGACGATCAAAAATATATTCCCAACATGCTCAAAGCTCAAGCAAGTAATGGAGATACGATCTCTATACTTTCACTAATAAAAACTCAAGGGTCAGATACAAAGCTTGTTGGTCAAATGCAACCTTATTACGAGGCACTAGGGCTATGTAAACAAAATTTAGGTCAACATATTATTCCGAAGCTGGTTTCCCAAATTGCTGATGGAGAAAATGGCGGAGTGATGATGAACGAATTTCCTCAAGCTTTTATTCAGGCGTATAAAAGAATTGGCCCAAAAACAAATATAAGTCCCACAATTGCTATGAACGGATCTGAATACCTCAACTTCCTAGAGACTTCAAATGTAGATGAAGATACTTATCCAGTGATACAAGCAATCGATCAACACAAAATATGGGGGAAAATATCCGGACCAATAACACCAACAAAATTTAAAAAAGCAATTGAAGTATTAAAAGAGGAAGATCAATCTTTTTCTTTGAGTGGAGCTAGCTGGACTAACGACTTAAGTTGGGAAGATGGATACAATAACGTTTTAGAACCAATTTCAAAACTTAGTTCATATTTTCACGAAACATTTGACCATTTAGTAGCTCAAAATCCATCGCTAACAAAAACGCATAGTTATCAAAAAGCACTCCTTTACCTTTTGCTATTAGAAACTAGCTGCTTCCGTTACTGGGGACAGGGGAAATGGACTGATTACGCTAAAACGATCTTCGAAAAAGGCGAAGAGGTACTTAGAAACATAGAAATTTCATCTAACTAAAGTTGACTTATTTTGTAAAGGCATCAATCAAAAAAAAGAAATAACTAGCATAAAATAAATTTTTGCGTTAAGGTCACCGACCAAGGCTTTAATGAAATGACTAGTACAAGTTTTGATAAAAATGGACTTGATAAAGCAGGTATTCATTGGATGCAATATCTTTCAATGACATCAATGTCATTGCTTATATTTCTTATCGCCTTAGACAAAGCTGTTCCAAGTTTTCATCAATTTGTCTTACTTTCAATGGCCAAAGCAGGAATTATTTGCAATGGGATGGCTGGATAAAGCAGTTTGACAAATCTACTAATCTTGCCAAAGCATATATAACAAGAAAGAATTTTTAAATAATGAAAGACAAATTCAATCCAGATAACGATGGTTTTGATCCATCAGAGGAATACTTCAAAAAGAAAGGTGATAAATATGAAAATGAAACTGAAGAATATTTCCCTCAAGAGACTTCTAAGCCCCCCCATTATTAGATCAACAAAGGAAGGACTGAACTTAATTTAAAATTAACTAATTATTTATTGCCTATATGGAATGAACGTACCTTCTGGATAAAGTCTTGAGATTGCATTGAAACGCTTTGAGATATGACGTTCTTTATCAATGTTAACTTTACGATTAAGTACTAAAACGTTATGAACCATCCATAGAAAAAAGCCAACAAGCCAATACCAAGATATGGGATGAGCCAAAATTTTTAAATATGATCTAATTTAGGATGGCAATTTTGACAATTTTTTTCATAAGTATTTAAACCTTTTGTTACTACCCCAACATAAAATTAGATTTTCAGAAAAGATTATTCAAGACTTTTACTCTTTTCACTTCATAAATAACATTGTTGGATTAGCTAGAGGTATTAGACCCATTTATTAAACATGGAAATATTTAGAGCAAATGAAGCGACACTCATAGCTAGTGAACTTATCCCAACTAGATTATTCATAGACTTTTCTACCATAATTGTTCACAGGATAAATCAGTGTATTTAGGCCTCGTATTGAGATTCTAAAAACTGATTGAACCATTGCAATAGCTGTAAGATTCTCTAGTGTTGTTTTTTGAAAAAGTCTAAAAATATGAGCTTTTCAAATGTCTTTCCATGCATATTGTTTGGCAGTCGTTCTCTTCTGCACTGCTAGATATAGAGCAGTATGTAACACACTCAAGATAATCTTCAATTGGATCAACTTGTGCTTGGGACATTTTTTTAGCATCAATCGTATTCATAAATGTCTCCTACAATTAGGGGTAATCTATCCTTTCTTTTTATTTTTTTCTATCGGTATTACTTACTAACTTATAAGCATAAGAAATACTGATGCATGAATCAAAATTCAAATAACTTTTTTGCTACTTTCTCAACTTTATTCTTATTCCTATTCTTTCTCTAATAGATTTTATCGGAATCATATCTTTCATTTGATCATCAATTTGCTTTCTAATTAAATTTCTAAATAACTGGGAAAGCAAAACCAGAGTCAAAAGTGATAAGACAAGGGTCCCCAATGCGATTAATGAATAAGAATCCATTTTAAAGTTCTCTATATATTGCCCATTCATCACCAACAGAACTGACCTCAGAAAGCAAAGCAACAGCTATGTCGGAGTGATCAGAGCGTTTAACAATTATCTCTTTACCACCCATATATGGATCATTGAACTCGGATTTTGAACGGCTAGCCTCTAACTGTTCAGAGGGTGTCAAAACTTCAAGGATTTTAATCCATATCTCATCATCTGAAGCGAAAGGAGGAACAGCAAACTTACTCGGGCCATTTCCTTTGTTTTTATCCATATTATTTAATTCTCAGAATTAATCTCTTTGACTTCATTAATTAATCGCTCTTTTCGTTCAAGCGTAATAAATCCAAGAGATTCACACTCATTAATGTCTTGAATTGGATCAGATAGTCCATCGTGTTTCTCTAGCCATCCCTCAGTGCATCCTTTACACGCTAATTCATTTAATTCACTAGCCAATGACCTTGCTTTCAAGTTATCCATCAATAAAAATTTAAATACTTCTTTCTCTCTACTTTACAGTCATTCAATAACTCAAGGAAAAATCAATACGCTTTATTCAACAAAATTGCAAAGTTAAAAATTTTAACCTGTTAATAGATAAGTGGCATCAAAGAAAATAAGAAGCAAAAAGTCAAGAAAGGAGCTTATGCAGCTTCCTTTTTGAATTCCCTATAAATAGAAATATCTATAGGTCTATTCACATCGGATTGAAAATCAACAATGTCTTGATAAATCTCATTAGGTAAAGGATCCATTTCGCATCTTGAATAACATTTGTTGTTGTCAATCTTTTTCAGTGAAAACCTGTTGCTTAGGCGCTTAAAGATAAACAATGTCACAATGCAACTTTAATTAGTTATATCGTTAGAAGCTGCAAATGCAATACGCAAAACTACTAGCCTTCTCGATTAATTGAGTGAGTAGTTATTACTATTATTTTTTTTTGTAGTAATTGCCACTTCAGACCATTTTGTAAAAAGAGCAATATTGAAATAGAAGATTAAACAAAAATGACTTTATCTCCAAATGAGATGACTCCATACATAAGAAAAATTCAACAAAAGTTTGATGAAGCTCAAACCTTTTTAGAGAAAAATGGTTTTCACCAAGCTACAAAAGGTCTTTTACAAGATATCCAAGATGCTAACGGCATAGATAAAAAAACAAGATAATATACTCCCCATACGATGTAATCGAAGACAACAAAGCTTTAGAAAGTTAAGTAAAATGGTAGACATATATATCCTCTACTATTCACTTACTGATCCATGGCAA
>OBOA01000013.1_pt1 | contig 24990 bp, 27 predicted proteins | sample 1535281 | NCBI WGS metagenome assembly OBOA01 (sample SAMEA3275639, study PRJEB22092) | marine metagenome | biome: 01000035; feature: 00002223; material: Deep Chlorophyll Maximum | collected 2014-06-19T13:00:00+00 | depth 75 m
CACCTATGTCAGCAATACAAAAGTTAATAGAGTACAAGCATTTTCATCCGGATCATCCAGAAAATCACAATGTAAAGATAACAAATATTCATGATAAATATGCAAAAATTTACAAGGATAAAAAATGGTTAGTAAAACATAAGAAAGATATTGTAGAGGATTTAGTAGAAAATGGTTATGCTGATTCAGATAAATTGGGCATGTGAATAATCTCTACTAATTTAATTAATATTTTATGATTAGAATTTTAATTCAATACTTAAATTTTAAATAATTTTTAATTTATATTGGTTACAAGACATCCGTAGATAATTTTTTCAAATGGATGCATAACTGAAATAGGAATATAAATTGAAAATGAATCAAACTCAATTTAAAATCCCACTTTCAAGTTTAAGGCCTTACACAGTTCATTATAGGAACTGTGATAATCAACGTCTTGAGAATTGCTTTTATGCCTGTGATGCATATGAAGCGAGATTACTTGCAATGGAATTTAATAGATACATTCATGAGCATCCAAATTGTATTGATCTTATAAGAAGGGAAATGATTAAGAATATCTAGATTAATTTACTATTAATCTATTTTTTAATAAATAATCCAGTTTAATTTATATGTTAAATAATGATATTTTTTCTCAAATTATTTTGGGAATGATATCTTTTTTTTCTAATTTTATTTCTGCTTTATCTGGTGGAGGTGCTGGACTAATACAACTCCCAGCCCTTTTGTTTTTAGGATTACCGTTTTCTAAAGCATTGGCAACTCATAAAGTTGCAAGCGTTGCACTAGGCTTAGGTGCTTCTATCCCTCATCTAAAACGACGTAGCTTAAAGATAAACTATGCTTTTTTGATATTAATTTCTGGGATACCAGGTGTTTTGTTAGGGGCCTATACTTCCTCCATTTTGCCTAGTAGTTTTTCTACTACCTTATTAGGATTATTGACTTTATTTCTTAGTTTTTATTCAATAAAGCAGAAAAATCTTGGAAGTTCAAATCAAAAATTATCTATTAATAAGTTAAGGATTCTTATTGGCTCATTTGGTCTTTTTATTATTGGTTTCCTTAATGGCTATCTATCCTCTGGTACTGGATTATTTGTGACGATTTGGATGATAATTTTATTTGACTTATCCTTTTCTGTTGCTGTTGCGTACACTTTGATCTTTGTTGGAATCTTTTGGAATGGTATAGGAGCTTTCTCCTTAGGAATGACTGGGAATATTATTTGGGACTATATACCCGTATTGATTTTAGGTTCTCTTTTAGGTGGATACTTAGGAGCTAAGTTCTCAATAATTAAAGGGACCAAGTTTATCAAAGTTGTTTTTGAATTAGTCTCTTTTTCTGTTGGAATTTCATTACTAGTTAAAGGTTTTTTATGAGCTGCCTGCTTTTTCTAAATCATCTTGTAATTTACTCTCACAGTCTAGAACTCTTGCCCAACATGGTAATTGCTGCTTTACGGGTGATTCAAGGAATTTATTGATGGCAGGCCTTAATAGTTTTCCAAAAGTATGAACTGCTAGTTCTTCTTTATGTCTACTGTACGGCAATTGATTAACTGAGGAATCTAAACTAAATTGTTTAACTCTATCTTCTCCTGCTCTTCTATATAAAACCTCCAAGTTTGCTAATTGAGAACTCGTAAGTGTTCTTGCTTCATGTTCCATTAACCCTCTTAAAACACTTGAAAGAATTTCGGTAGACATTTTTTGGAGGCCTTCATTAGGCTTTGAACCAATTTCTTTGTGTTTGTGGTCGAAAATACCGAGATCCACTTGTGCGATTCTTGATATCCTTACGTTTTTATAAACCTCAGAGAGTAGCCCTATCTCTAATCCCCAGTCACATGGGATTCTTAAATTCATTGCTAAATCTGTAGTAAAAGCAAATTCTCCAGCTAATGGATATCTAAAAGACTGTAAATATTGGAGGAATGGCGCATTACCTATCAATTGTTCCAAGCTTGATAGAAGTGGTCCTACAAATAATCGTGTAGCTCTACCTTGAAGAGCATTTGTCTCAAGAGATAGGCGGCTGTAAAAAGCTTTTACATAAGAAATCCCATTTGACTTTTCTAATAAAGGTCCCAACATTCTGGCTGGATAATTGGAGTTGAATGTTCTTATATCAGCATCGAAAAGTGCTACTACTTCTGAGCTTTTTGTTGCCACACCCACTCCTTGCCATACGGCCCATCCTTTTCCTGGGACACCTAAGAGATCTAGTCCATTCTTCTCTTGGTCTTTTAGCAATTCAATAACCGCGGGACTATTAGTCCATTGGACGTGAACTGGATATGGCATTTCTTTAAAGAAATCCCTAGCTTTAGCCACATCCTCTTTATTACTTGCAGATAAGGCTATGACTAGTTGATTTAAATTTCTTAATTCTTTTAATGTGCTTCTTATAAGTTTTAATGCTGGCCTACTGAACTCATCGAATAGGCATGGAATAAGTATTGATGTTGGCCGTTTTAATAGGTCTTTATTTAATTGAGATACTGGATCTTTTGCTAATCCGTACTCATGAATAGTTGTGATTAAACCCTGCTGAAAGTCCATTCAAGAAAAAAGTTTTACAGATTCAAGGTGGGAGCTACGATGAGGTAGAGATGATCGTTTTTCTTTAAAGAGTGTCTGAGTTGGATAGTGAATTAGACGAGCTGAGATTGTCTCTCAGAGAAATTTATCCTGAGCACTCTGAACAAGAAATCAATTCAGTGTGGTCGCAATTGTTGCAGATTCTTGATCCATTTTGTGTTAACAAAGGCACTGATGAATTAGAGATTAAATCAATTTGGGATTCTTCAAGTGTTGTTTTGATTACTTACCCTGATTCAATTTATAGGAAAGATGAATCAACTTTAAAAACATTAACTGAATTCGTAAAAAATAGATTAGGTGGCCTTTCATCAGTCATACATGTTTTACCATTTCTTCCTTCTACAAGTGATGGAGGATTCGCTGTTTCTAATCATGAAAAAATTGATGATACCTTTGGGAATTGGAATGATTTAAAGGATTTATCAAGTAAGCATAAAATAATGGCAGATCTAGTTTTAAATCATGTCTCTTCTTCTCATCCATGGGTTCATCAATTTATAAAATCAGAGGATCCAGGTCCGTCTTACATTGTTTCTCCTTCTGAGACTAATGTTTGGGAAAATGTGATAAGGCCCAGAAATACATCACTCTTTACCAATATCAATACTAAACAAGGCTTTAAGAGTGTTTGGACAACCTTTGGACCAGATCAGATTGATGTTGATTGGAGAAATCCACATATCTTTTTAGAGTTTTTGAAATTATTGGTTAGATACATAACTAATGGAGCTGACTGGATTCGACTTGACGCAATTGCATTTATTTGGAAGGAGCCATATACTACTTGTTTACATTTAGACCCAGTACACTCAATAGTTAAGCTGTTAAATAAATGTTTGAAGATTATAAAACCTTCGGCAGTATTAATTACCGAGACTAATGTGCCAGAGAAAGAAAACCTTTCTTATTTGATTGAAGGAAATGAAGCTAATCTTGCTTATAACTTTACTCTACCTCCTTTATTATTAGAAGCTATTTATACCGGTAAAACAGATTTATTGAAGAGTTGGTTGTCTACGTGGAAAGAGTTGCCAAGGCACACTTCTTTGCTCAACTTCACTTCTTCACACGATGGTATTGGATTACGAGCATTAGAAGGCATTATGGACGATCAGAGAATACATAATCTCTTGGTTGAATCAGAGAAACGAGGAGGATTAGTTAGTCATCGTCGCTTGTCAAATGGAGATGATCAACCTTATGAATTAAACATTAGTTGGTGGAGTGCGATGTCAAACGAAGGCTCCGATAATACGGTATTTCAATTTGAGCGTTTTTTATTAAGTCAGCTTTTTACTTTATCCATAAAAGGTGTTCCAGCTTTTTATCTTCCATCTGTATTAGCTTCTCCGAATGATATAGATTCTTTTAGGAAAACAGGGCAAAGAAGAGATTTAAATCGAGAAAAATTTGAAGCTAACCAATTACTTGATGTACTTAAGAACTTTGATTCTCCCGCTAGTAAAAATATTTCATACCTCACTCATATAGTTAAAGTCAGGTCAAGACTTAAAGCTTTTCATCCGGAGGCGAGTATGAAATGTATCTCTACGAATATAGCTAATTGTATAATTCTTCAAAGAGGTTTGGATGAAGATAGTGTCTATGTTATTTGTAATATGTCTAGTAAATTCTTAAGTATTTCTCCATTAAATCAAATCAATTCATTAGAATTAACCCCTGAAAAACGTTTACTAGATAATATTACAGGTTCTTATTTTAATACTGATACTTTTAAACTTAATCCTTATCAAGTCGTTTGGCTTACATTAACTGATTAGTCTTATGAAAAATAATTCTAAATATTGGATAGTTACAGATCTTGATGGCACTTTAATGGACGAAGATTATGACATAACTCCTGCCAAAAAAACCTTAAAAATATTGGCAGAATTGAATATTCCTGTAATACCTTGTACTAGTAAAACTGCTTCTGAAGTTAGACATTTTAGAAAAGAGAACGCATTGACAGATCCATTTATTGTCGAAAATGGAGCGGCTGTTTATGGTTGTTATGAACAAAATTCGTCGGAATGGGAATTGATCTTAGGAAAAAGTTATACTGAATTAAAAACTATATTATTTAATATTTCTAAAAAAGTTAACTACCACTTAACCCCATTAAATGATTTAAGCAAAAATCAAATATTTGAACTTACGGGATTATCTGATCAAGGTATTACTAGAGCTCTAGATAGGTGCTGGAGTGTTCCTTTCTTAAATCCTCCTGATGATATTTTTGAGAATGTAAAGTTTATTTGTGATTCTTATAATGTTCATGTTTTCAAAGGAAATAGAATGAGTCATTTACTTTCCAGTGAAAGTCATAAAGGTAAAGCTGTTAATAAATTAAAGGTTTATCTACAGAACAATGATGTAAAGATTATTGCACTTGGGGATTCGCAAAATGATCTTCCTTTACTTGAATATGCCGATATAGCTATCGTTATTCCTGGCAAAAATGGCCCAAATAAGTACTTACAGAATGGTATTGATAATGGCTCTTTTAGATTAGCAAATGCCCCTCACGCAGAGGGCTGGGCAAATAGTGTTCAGGATATTATTAAAGATTTTAAGGATTTATGAAAGATAAAGATATTAATAATGATTTTAATCATATTTTCCCAGAGTGTATAAGGGACGATTTCCTTTTTTCTCTTGATAGTTATCGCCTATTTCTTGAAGGATTGTCTATTAACCCTTCACTCTTTTATCAAAAATGGTCTGATGTTCATGTTCAATCAATTATTGATAAATATTGGAAACCAACTCAAAAATCAGATTGGAAATGGTCGTTAGCTCTTCCAATTTTTTCTCTTTTAGAAAATTATATAAATACTTTTAATAAACCAATAATAATTGGTTTTTCAGGACTTCCTGGATCTGGAAAATCTACTCTTGGACTTTGGATTGATAGTGTAGCTAGAGAACTATCTTTAGATATTAAGGTTATATCTTTGGATGATTTTTATTTGCCTGGCCAAGAAATGGACGTCGCAATGACTGGTAATCCATGGAATGTTCCTCGAGGATTTCCAGGGAGTCATTCTTTAGATTTATTGAATCAATCATTAGACGTTTTCTTAAAAACTGGTGTGTTGAATAGTCCGACTTTTGATAAGTCTTTAAGAGATGGGAAAGGAGATAGATCAGGATGGTGTGATTCAGAACCTAGAGTTTTAATTTTGGAGGGTTGGTTCGTAGGCTGTGAAGCTGTTTCTGATTTATCGAAAATAGATTCCTTGGCTGCGGACGAATTTAATTTGTCATTGAGTCAGAGTGAAAAAGATTATCGAATTTTGATTCAAGAATCACTCTTTGAATATAGTCATATTTGGAAAAAATTTGATAAGATTTGGCATCTTAAGTCTTCTCAATTTAATAATACAATTCTGTGGAAATCACAGCAAGAAGGAGAAATGATTAAGTTAAAAGGTTCGGGTCTAAAAGGAAATAATCTAAGTAATTTTATTCGAATGATTCAAACCTCTATTCCACAGCAATCGTTATCATTTATTAATTCAGATACGACAGTTGGAATTAATCAAGATCGTAGGATTAATTTTCTAAAGACTAGTAAATACTATTTTTGATACTCTTCAAACTAATTAAAAATCATACGTCTTATTATTTATTTTATCTTTTGTTAAACTTTTATCTTTTTTTCTATTTACACTCTATCATTATTAAATATTAATCTTTCACATGCCTATAAAATGGCTTCATATGTATATCTGATTCAGAATGGTGATTTATTCAATATTGGTTTTACAGACAACCTTGAACGAACAAGAATTAATTTAAGACCTGGAGAATTGGTAGCATTTCTAAATACTGATAACCCTGAACCACTTATTAAAAATATCAGGAAAATATATGTTGATAACAGATTACCTGGATCAGATTATTATCGACTTGCGAATTCACAAGTAAAAGAATGCAGAACTCTTCTAGAAGGAGATGGGTCGAATAATTATTTTCAGCCATTTCTCAAGGGACCAATTTTATTTGTATTCTTTATGTTTTCTTGGATTTTATTGACTTATTTTATTATTGAGTTTGCTGTAGATCCTGTTCTAAGTCGGTTTACCTAATCCTTACTGTTCTTTGATTAAATATATTAATGATTTATACATAATCTTGCTTCCATAGACTTAATTTCATTGTTAGATTATGTACATATTATAAATTTAATCTGATTTGAATTTATCTAGTTTTTTGATTTTTGTTGCATTGCCTTTTGTTGTGTCAACAGTATTTTTTGGCACTAAGAATGGATATTACAATAGCGATGACTATGAGGGAGATGGTTGTGCTCATGATGTTCAGAGGTGATAATTTCTCCAATCGACCTTTTGCTAAATATATAAGTATCTTTTAATTGCTTGAATTTTTGATGCATGTCCATTTGCTATCAAATTGCCAGACAGGCTTATAGATTTCATCTTCAATTGTTTTCCCAGCTTCTATACACATCTTTTTCGTCCCAATTGGAATAGCAAATAATGATGGACTTGTGATGCCACTTACTTGTGGTTTCCCTCCAGGTCCCTGTCTATAGCTACCTATTACTAACCAGTAATCTGCTTTAGCCTTTTCTTGTATTCCCGCTAAGGAGGTTAGGGCAATAATAAATGAGAATATAATTTTTTTTCTCATGATTTATTTTTATTTTTGAAATCATATCTATACTAATTGAAAATTTCTATATATTTAGCGAACTGTGTTTTTATTATCTTCTAAATATGCCTGAAGAAATTAGTCAATATCTATTTATTTGCTTTAAATCATTTTTCTTAGGTATTATTCAAGGCTTTACTGAATTTCTTCCAATTAGTAGTACGGCCCATTTAAAAGTTGTACCTTACTTTTTTGGTTGGAATGATCTTGGGGTGTCTTTTTCCGCTTCTATACAATTAGGAAGTGCAGTAGCTATTATTTATTATTTTCGTAATCAGATTAGTTTAATTATTAATTCTTTCTTCTCATCTTTTAATCCTTCTAAAGGTTTCAAAGATGAAAATTCTAGACTATTTCTCTATATCTTTGTAGCCAGTATTCCAATATTATTTTTTGGCTTACTTATTAAATTATATTGGCCCAACTATTCTGATTCGAATCTCAGAGGTTTATTTTCCATAGCGATCACTTCTATTGTTATGGCACTATTGCTAGCTCTTTCGGAAATTTATGGTAAAAGAAATAAGTTGTTTGTGGACATTAATTTAAATGATGTTATAAAATTGGGCCTTGCTCAATCTTTGGCTTTATTCCCCGGAGTTTCTAGATCTGGTATAACTCTAACCTCTGCTTTGTTTTCAGGTATTGAGAGAAAAACGGCAGCTAGACTTTCTTTTCTAGTTGGTATTCCAGCTGTTTCAATCTCAGGACTTGTAGAATTATTTTCATTATTTAGAGTGTTATCAGTTATTGATATTATACCTATAATTATTGGCATCATTTCATCTTTCTTTTCTTCAATATTTGCTATTGATTTGTTTCTTAAGTTCCTATCTAAAAATAATACTTTCGTTTTTGTTTATTATCGTTTAGCTTTTGGCATATTTATATTGACAACTTTATAAATATTATTTTTCTAGATTCTTTGGTTTAGTATTGCTTTATGAGAATTATTTGGTTTTAATGAGTTATTTACCTGATTTATTCATTGTTTCTTTTGGGGAGATCGATATACCACCATTACTCTTTGCGTTAATTATTTTTTTAACTATATTCGTTTTTTTAGCAGTTCTGATTAGTACAACGAAATTAATCCAATCTTTAGTAAAGGACTCTGATTAGTCACGTATTCAAATTTATCGGAACGGCGGGATTTGAACCCACGACCCCCACTACCCCAAAGTGGTGCGCTACCAAGCTGCGCTACGTCCCGCATTTTTAAATTATCACAAGGGCTTGCGGATATTTGAAATTTTTAATGATTTCCATTTAATCCTTTTCTTAGACTTTCTATTTATTCGTCTGATGAGTGAATTCCTATCTTCATTAGAATATCCATGAATAGATAGTCTTTTAGCCATTAATCTTAACTCGTAAATATTCATCTTTGAGAGTTTTAATTCAATATCTTTATTCCAAGCCTCTCCCTCATTTGGCAATGTAGCTTTATGTTGTGAAACTTCGATTGAGTAGATTAATTCAGCAAATAATTCTGGAATAATTACAATTAAAATAGCAAGAATATTGTATAAGTTTATTCGAGCTCTTTCCAGATTTTTTTCTAATTTATTATTTCTCATATTTTATAAAAAGTATAATCCAAGTTAAAATATATTTTTCTCTAACTTGGATAAGCTAATTCAGTATTTAATGAACTATCCATCCATTGAATTGTTTTCTCTTGTTCAATTTTATCAGATTTAAAACTAAACACTAAAAAGAATACTAACAACAAAGTAGCTAATATTATTAGCAAAACAGTTCTATCTGGTAATTGATCATTCATTATAAATTAGATTCAATAGGTGTGTTCTCTCCTCTAAGAATACAATGCGTTATATCCCAATTATAGTTAGACCAAATTTTTTCATTTAGTTTAAAGTTTGCCCCACTAAAATTTTTAAATGTTACCTTTGTGGGCATCGCAGAGCAATATGGTCTACTACCAGGCTTTGCTAAATATTGTTGGTGATAGTCCTCTGCAAAATAAAATTTAATATCATTCTCAATCTCTGTAGTAATTATGCCAAAGCCATTATTTTGTAGTTCTATTTGATAGCTATTTTTGCTTTCTATCGCTTTACTTAGCTGCTCTTTGCTTGTCGTATAAATCGCTGATCTATATTGGCTTCCACTATCGTTTCCCTGACGATTGCCTTGTGTTGGGTCATGGCATTCCCAAAATAATTTTAGTAGATCGCTTAGATCAATTTCATTGTTATTCCAAACAACTCTCACGACTTCGGTATGACCTGTTAGACCAGAACATACCTCCCTGTAGTTTGGATTTTCCTTCTCGCCTCCTGCATAACCTACTGAAGTTGTTATGACTCCTGGAAGCCTCCAGAAGCCTTTCTCTGCTCCCCAAAAGCAGCCACATCCAAAAAGTATTTCTTGCTCATTATCTTTTAGCTTTGCTGTAAGATCATTTTTTAATATTGTATGTTGCAATTTCTTATTTGTTTTTTCTATACTTTTATTAGAATATAGCTTATCAATTATTAGGGTTAAATATTTAATTATCTTTTTAATCATAACTTTAATTTATAGTTTCTATTCTTATATGATTTATTAGTGTAGTAACAAATGCAAATAATAAGAAAGGGAGGCTTAATACAAGTATTAAACCAACACCTAAAAGAGCAAAAATTGGTCTTGATGAGCCCATTAGTGCAAGACCTGCAGCAAGACTTACAAAAATTACACCCATCCATGCAAGGATTTGAATGTAGATATCACCAAAGGCAAGGTCGCAAATAAGTTTATATTTTGTTAATTCGCTCATGATTTCTTAATTATCTCAATTAACATAATTGTTTTTTTAGCTTATATCTAATTCAGATTGAATTGATTAAAAAAAATTAATAAGTAATGATTAATCATCTTATTCAATTTGCTCTTTAGCTTTTTCTCTCTCCCACATGCTTTTATACAAACCGTCTTTCTTAATTAAGAATTGATGAGTTCCCTCTTGGACAATTTTTCCATCATTCATTACTAATATTCGATCACACGCAGCAGCAGCTGAAAGTTGATGACTAATCATTAATACTGTTTTACTATATTGTTTTTTTATTGTTTGAAGTATTGCTGACGCGGTTTTATTGTCCACACTTGCTAAGGCATCATCTAGAACAATTATCTTTGAATCCACCAATAATGCTCGACTTAAAGCAGTTCGTTGTCTTTGTCCACCGCTGAGTGTTATTCCTCTTTCGCCGACAAGTGTTTTAAGTCCATCAGGAAAACCCTTTATATCATCTGTCATTCTTGCTTCATAGGCTGATTCTTGGACTTTCTCTATTGACGCTTCTGGATTCCCGTATTTAATGTTTTCTGAAAGTGTTTCTGTAAAAAGATATCCCTCTTGAGGTACTAAAGCGATATTGCTTCTTAACTGCTTTAGCTTTAAGTCCATGACATCATTATCGTCTAAATACAAAGATCCTTCATCAATTTTTATCATCCTTCCTAAAGCTCTTGCCAAGGTTGTTTTACCGCAACCTACAGGACCTACTAAGGCGACTATTTCTCCGGGGTTTATTTTGAATGAAATTTCATCTAGTATTTTTCTTGGTGAATCTTCATAACTTACTGAAAGATTTCTTGCTTCTAATTTTCCTGAAATAGGTTTAGTTATATTTACAGTATTATCTTTATCTTTGATTGTTGGTTCATGATTAAGTAGCTCTTCTACTCTCTCTAAACTTACTTGACCCAATTGAAAAGTATTAAGTGTAAAACCTAATAAGGCTGTTGGGAAAACCAGTCTTTCTACATAAAGAATTAAAGCTACTAAGCCTCCAACTGTTAGCGTTCCGCTGCTTAGTTGCCCACTCCCAATTGCAATAAGTAGAAGCAATGAAATTGAGGATAAACCTTGAAGTAGTGGAAATAAAGTACTTGCAGTTCTTGCAAGGTTAATAGCAGCGTCTCTGTATCTGATATTTAATTTCTTGAAAGCTTCTTGCTCAGCTCGTTCTTGACCATAAATCTTAATGGCACTAATGCCAGATAGATCTTCTTGAATTAATTCACTTAGTTCGGATAAAGCTTGTTGTTGCCTCTTTCTTTGTTTAACCATTCTTCCTCCGAACAATCCTACGGTGCCAAGTAAAACTGGATAGACGGATATGGCAAAAAAGGTTAAAAGCGGATTAATTGTCAGCATTGCTGGCAATGTGAAGGTGTATGCCAATAATGTGTTTGTAAGACTAAGAACCGTAAAACCAAGCAATCTTCGAATGTTTTCCAAATCGCTAGTTGCTCTTGTTATGACTTCTCCAGTCCCTATTGTTTGAACCCAGCCGGGATCTTGTTCCAGCATTCGATCAAATAATTTTTGTCTCAATGAAACTTCTACTTGTCTGCCAACCCCAAACACGAGTTGCCGAGATATCAATCTTGCTCCCCCCATTACTGTCGCCATGAGTATTAACCATGTCGACTTATTTAAGACGTATGAAAATGTAAATCCTTCTTTTAAATCATCAACTATATTTCTTACTTCCATTGGAATAGCAACGCTTAGAATATTTACAAAAATCAGACAGAAAGCACCTATTATCAGTTCCCTCTTGTGTGGTCTCAAATAGTTTTTTATTAGATCTAGTCTTAATGCAGCCATTCTTTTATTAATATGCCCATTAACCTAGGCAATATAAGCCCATGGACGTGAGCAAAATTCAAATTAACTAATTTATGAACGAGCCACAAAATCATCCGCTTTATTTAACAGATCGTGAAAATCTTGATCGACTATGCGCGATAGATTCTCCTACCTCAAATAATTTTGTTGAACTAGCTAGATTAATAATTCGATATCAGGACTTCAGAGGTGCTGAAGATCTTAATTCAGATATGGAAAAACTATTAAAAAAATGGAGCATTAATCGTGACAAATTAGAGGCAATAACAAGGAAACTTTGGTCAGAGGGATTTCGGCCTGCAAGTCATTCAAGTTCCGATAACGTCGGTTCTGGATTTGATACGTCAGATTCCACTCAAGCTTAATGTTAGGAAATTATTTTTTTATTTAAACAACTTCCATAGTTGATATATTAATGATTAAGTTATAAAAAATATTGTGCTTGGAACGCTTAACACTCAGGCATTTTTCTGATAAATGACCATTTTAAATCCTATAACTTTTCCAGTAATTCTTGAATCACTTCTTGCTTCCAATGATTTAACTGAAGAGCAATCTAAATTTTTAATGAATTCATGGCTCGAAAATAAAATTGAACCAGTTCAAACGGGGGCATTTTTAGCAGCATTAAGAGCAAAGGGTGTTTCTGGTGATGAACTTTCGGCAATGGCAAAAATCCTTCAAGATGCTTCAACGACTCCATCAGATCTACCATCTTTTGATTTGGTTGATACATGTGGAACTGGCGGAGATGGAGCGAACACTTTTAATATTTCTACAGGAGTTGCCTTCGTATCAGCGGCTTTAGGGGTGAAAATTGCTAAACATGGAAATCGAAGTGCAAGTGGCAAGGTTGGATCAGCTGACGTATTAGAAAATTTAGGATTACCTTTAAATGTTTCCTCCGGGAAAGTTGTTGAAGCTTTAAAGAAGTTAGGTATTACATTTCTTTTTGCTCCTTCTTGGCATCCTTCATTGGTAAATCTTGCTCCTTTAAGAAAAAGCTTAGGAGTCAGAACCATCTTCAATTTACTGGGTCCATTGGTTAACCCACTTAGACCAAAGTCTCAAGTATTGGGAGTAGCCAAAGCTGATTTGCTTGATCCAATGTCAGTAGCTTTAAAAGGAATGGGACTTAAAAGAGCTGTTGTGGTTCATGGAGCAGGGGGTCTTGATGAGGCTTCACTAGCTGGTGCTAATCAATTTAGGTTCTTAGACAAAGATGTTATTAGATCTGAAATTATTAACCCTGGTGATCTTGGACTTACTCAAATCTCTAATGAATCCTTAAAAGGTGATGATTTGAAAACTAATTCTCATATCTTAAAGTCTTTACTTAATGGAGAAGGAAATCAATATCACAAAGAAGTCGTAGCATTAAATACCGCTCTGGTTTTATGGGTATCAGGAACTGAGGATGATTTATCTTTAGGTGTCAAACGAGCATTAGATTGTTTGAATACAGATAAATCATGGCTCCTTTTCGAGCAATTAAGAGATTTTTTAGCCACTTAATTCTTTCAAACTGATAAACCCTATTCCTTATGTTTTTTGATACTGATAGCTCTGCAATTTTGTTATTAGAGGATGGGACATATTTTGAAGGATTATCTTTTGGTGCGGTTGGAACTATTTCTGGTGAAGTCGTATTTAATACAGGTATGACAGGTTATCAGGAGGTCATTACTGATCCAAGTTATTATGGTCAACTTATTACGTTTACCTATCCAGAGATTGGAAATACTGGAGTCAATTATGAGGATAATGAATCATCACATCCTTCAGTTAAAGGTGTGATAGCTCGTCAAATATCCAAAACTCCCAGTAACTGGAGACATGAAATTTCGTTCGAAAATTGGTTAAAGGATGAAAATGTTGTTGGAATTCATGGAATAGATACAAGATCACTTGTTAGACATATAAGAGAGTCAGGTTCTTTGAATGGAATTATTTCATCAGAGTCAAAATATTCAATCGCTGAATTATTTTCACTTTTAAAAAAATCTCCTTCAATGAGTGGTCTTAATCTTGTCGATAAAGTAACAACAAAAAGTGCTTTTAATGCTAATTCAAGTTGTCCTGTTGCATTTGATATGAGAATTAAAAATACTCAAACAATTCCATACAAAGTTGTTGCTATAGATTTTGGGATAAAGCAATCGATATTGGATCGATTAGTTGCTCATGGTTGTGAAGTAACTGTCTTGCCTGCAAATGCTGAAATGACAGATGTATTAGCGTTATCCCCTGAAGGTGTTTTTCTTTCCAATGGTCCTGGTGATCCATCCACAGTCGATAGTGGTATTAATCTTGCTAAAAATTTAATTGAATATAAAAAACTACCTGTTTTTGGAATCTGCTTAGGCCATCAAATCCTTGGATTGGCTTTAGGTGGTAAAACTTTTAAACTTTCTTATGGACATAGAGGACTAAATCATCCATGTGGATTGAACGGAAAAGTTGAAATTACTAGTCAAAACCATGGATTTGCTTTGAATTCAGAATCTTTAAATTCCGAGAAAATAAAAATCACCAGATTAAATTTAAACGACCAAACAGTCGCTGCTATTTCTGTTATTGATAGGCCTTTCTTTGGTGTTCAGTATCACCCCGAAGCGAGCCCTGGTCCTCATGATGCTGATCATCATTTTAATCATTTCGTAACCTTAATAGAAGAACGACGAAGAATCGTGGATTAATTTGGTTTCTATCACTACACTTCCATCATGAAGTCATAGGGGACTAATCCCATAACTGAATTACAAAGACTTACTGTTTCTCTTAGAGGTGGTTCTAACCAGCAAAACGGTTGTTTAGTGATTAATTTCACTGGTCAACTAGATGCTTATTCAGAGAAACAATTCACAACATATATCAATGAGGTTTTAGCTTCTAATCAGCTATCAGTTGTAATTGATTTATCTAATATCGATTTCATTGATTCTTGTGGATTAGGAGCAATGGTTCAAGCCGCTAAGAAATGTACTGAGTCAAAAAGATCATTTAATGTTGTAGGAAATCCTAGAGTTACTCAAACAATTAAACTTGTTCGCTTGGAGGAATACCTTCATCTGGCACCTGATCTAAATACTGCAATTGGTAAATTATCAGCTTGACCGATTGGATTCGCTCTTACAAGTCAAATATTTCTCCAGATGGCTTGGGCCCTTTGCAATTAGCTTGGTTGGGTGATGCTGTATGGGAAATGCATCAAAGGTTGAGATATTGCAGTAGCCCAATGCGCTCTAAGGATCTTCATAATGCAGTTGTTAAGGAGGTAAATGCATCCAGTCAAGCGAAGGCAATCACGAAATTAGAGCCTTTTCTTACAGATACTGAAAAGGACTTTCTTAGAAAAGGTAGAAACAAAGCTGGAAGAGGTCCTAAAAATGTAGATGCTGCCACATATGCAATTGCTACCGGATTTGAGACTATTGTTGGTTGGTTGTTTTTGAAAAATCCAAATCGGCTTGCTGATTTATTCGATCTTCTTGATCGACCCATTAACTAGAAAATATTTCTTATAAAATGAGTTATCGCTTCAATAAAGACACAAGGAATTCAAAAAACTCTTCATCTAATAAACGAAGTAGTAATTATTCTCGTCAAGATAATGACTCCAAAAAGTCAAACTTTAATGATCGAAGAAGAACCAATAACAAAATAAATCGTCATTCTTCTGATCAAGTAAATCAATATTCATTAGGTAAAGAATTTGCTGATCGATCAAGAAGTAGTAACGAGGCTAATAACAACTACAGAGGATCTAATCGATTCGAGAGGAAATCGACCAACTCTTCGTATAGAAATCAAGACTCTCAGGAAACAAACAATTACAGAGGATCTAATCGATTCGAGAGGAAATCGACCAACCCTGCGTACAGAAATAAAAATTCTCAGGGAGCTAGCAGTTATAAAAGAGAAGAAAATAATGAACCTCTTTCATATTCTGAAAGCTTTAGCAAAACATTAAGTGATGATCTGATTTGGGGCCGCCATTCAACTGAGGCAGCCCTTGTTGGCGGCAGGGCAATTCACAGGATTTGGTGTACCTCCGAATTACGCAGTACACCAAAGTTTTTTCAACTTCTCAAAGATCAAAAAGCTTCTGGGGTCTTAGTTGAAGAAGTTTCATGGTCAAGGCTTGGCCAGCTCACAAATGGTGCAGTCCATCAAGGAATAGTTTTACAAATTGCCGCATCAAAAACACTTGACTTGAAGAATTTAATAGATGCTTGCAAAGCTTTTGGTGATTCATCATTGCTCTTAGCTTTAGATGGCTTAACTGATCCTCAGAATCTTGGGGCAATAATTCGATCTGCCGAAGCCCTCGGTGCTCAAGGATTAATCCTTCCACAAAGACGAAGTGCAGGTTTAACAGGATCCGTAGCAAAAGTTGCCGCTGGAGCTCTGGAACATTTGCCTGTAGCAAGAGTTGTTAATTTAAATAGGTCTTTGGAGAAATTGAAAGATGAAGGTTATACCGTTGTTGGCCTGGCGGAGGAGGGATCATCTACTTTATCTGAAATCAAATTTCAAGGTCCTTTAGTAGTAGTAGTTGGGTCTGAAGATAAAGGAATTTCTCTAATAACTAGAAGATTATGTGATCAGTTAGTAAGAATTCCTCTTAAGGGAGTCACTACAAGCCTAAATGCATCAGTTGCTACGTCTATTTTCTTATATGAAGTTGCTAGATCCAAATGGATGCGCTCAATCTCTGGACAAGACCCTTCTCCTAGATTATTGAAACCTCAGATTTCATCTGAAAAGATTAACTAATCTCTTTAATTTAACCTTTAAAAGATGCGTATATTTTTTATAGTTTTTTTAGAATTTTAAAAACTTCATAATTAAATTATACTATTAATTACTTCAGGCACAGCTTTTTATACTCAACTTTTCATGACTTCAAATATATGTTTCATCATCAAGTGAACATAATATTCCTTTTTTATTTGATAAACATCTCGTTAAGAAAGTATAATAAATTAAATGCAGTTTACTTATGGGTCCCATTAGGGCTCTTCGAAGCTTAGGTAATAGTTTTGGCTTGGCCTGGTGGGCCAAGGTTGAGACAATTCAACCTGAGGTGACTTATTGGTTTGGTCCTTTTCTCACTCGCCGTAGCTTGAAAGTCAGATTAAATGGTTTTATAGATGATCTTTCTGCAGAGTCACCCAAGAAAATTAATCATAGTTTAATTAGGTGTCGCCGTAATGAGCCTTTAACGTCATAAGCTTAAAAATATTTTTTTTATAATCTAATAATGACTTTTGAAGACTTACGCCAGAAATTAAAAAGTGGTGAGGTTTCTTCCAAAGAACTTGTTCAAGAAAAAATAAACCGAATAAATGAATTAGATCCAACTCTGAATTCCTTTTTAATTGTTAATACTGAGCTAGCTCTAAACAAAGCAGAGCATATCGATAAACAAATCGCTTCTGGCGATCATTTACCGCCTTTGTCAGGAATACCCATTGCTATAAAAGACAATCTTTGTACAAAAGGAATTAAGACAACTTGCGCAAGCAAGATTTTGGACAACTTTGTCCCCCCATACGAGTCAACAGTTACCAAAAAGCTTTTGAACGCAGGAGCAATAATGATTGGCAAGACAAATATGGATGAATTTGCTATGGGGAGCTCTACAGAAACCTCTGCATTTGGTCCTACTTTGAATCCATGGAACATAACAAAAGTTCCAGGAGGCAGCTCTGGTGGTAGCGCAGCTTCTGTTGCTGCCGGATTATGTTATGGATCTCTGGGTTCTGATACTGGCGGGTCAATCCGACAACCTGCTTCTTTTTGTGGCGTTGTTGGCATGAAGCCAACTTATGGTCGAGTAAGTCGATGGGGGTTAATAGCTTTTGCTAGTTCTTTAGATCAGGTTGGTCCATTTGCGAATAATGTTTCTGATGCAGCTGAAATATTGCAAGTTATATCAGGTAAAGATGAGTTGGATTCAACTACTGTTGATATTCCTGTTCCCAATTATTTAGAGACCCTTTCTAAGTCAATTAAGGGCATGAAAATAGGTTTAATTGATAACTGCTTTGATCATGAAGGTTTAGCCACTGATGTTAAAGAATCTGTTCTTAGCTCTGCCTCGCTGCTAGAAAACTTAGGCGCAGAAATTGTTAATATTTCTTGTCCTCGTTTCAATGATGGAATTGCTACTTATTACGTTATTGCCCCATCTGAAGCTTCAGCGAATTTAGCTAGATACGACGGAGTCAAATATGGATTCCGCGCTGAAGATGAACAATCTCTTATAGAAATGACCTCCAAAAGTCGAGCACTTGGTCTTGGAAGTGAAGTTAAACGAAGAATTCTTATTGGAACCTATGCCCTATCCGCTGGTTATGTTGATGCTTACTACAAGAAAGCCCAGCAAGTTCGAACTTTGATACGGAGAGACTTTGATGATGCTTTTAAAAAAGTAGATGTTTTGTTAGCTCCAACAGCACCTACTACTGCTTTTGGTTCTGGAGATAATATTGATAATCCAATGGCGATGTATCTATCGGATCTATTAACTATCCCAGCATATTTGGCTGGATTGCCTGCAATCAGCCTGCCGTGTGGCTTTGATAAATCCGGTTTGCCTATAGGCTTGCAGCTAATAGGAAATGTTTTTGAAGAAGGGAAGCTTCTTCAAGTAGCTAATCAATTTGAGAAAGCTGCTGAGGTTTATAAAAATAGGCCTAAAACAGATTTCACGTTATAAAGTTTGAACCACTTCATGTGGAGAATATAATTATCGCTACACTATATGCAGTGTAGTTCCGTGGAATATTAATGGCTTTTGTTCCCATTCATAATCATAGTGACTACAGCCTTCTTGATGGAGCAAGTCAGCTCCCTTTAATGGTTCAAAGGGCAAAGGAATTGGGGATGCCAGCTCTAGCTCTTACTGATCATGGAGTAATGTATGGAGCGATTGAATTATTGAAGTTATGTAAGGCCGCGAATATAAAGCCAATTATTGGGAATGAGATGTATGTTATCAATGGTTCAATTGATGACCCTCAGCCCAAAAAAGAAAAAAGATATCATCTTGTTGTTGTAGCGAAAAACCAGATTGGTTATGAAAATCTCGTAAAGTTAACTACGCTTAGTCATTTAAACGGTGTTAGGGGAAGAGGTATATTTTCAAGACCATGTATAGATAAGTATTTATTTAAAAAATATAGCGAGGGGTTGATATGTTCAACAGCTTGCTTAGGTGGTGAAATTCCACAAGCGATTTTAAAAGGAAGAAATGACGTTGCTAGAGAAGTAGCAGCTTGGTATAAAGAAGTTTTGGGTGATGATTTTTATCTTGAAATTCAAGACCATGGATCAATTGAGGATAGAATTGTTAATAGTGAAATAGTCAAAATATCCGAAGAACTTGATATTAAAATTATTGCTACCAATGATGCACATTATTTATCAAAGAATGATATTGAAGCACATGATGCATTGATTTGTGTTTTGACTGGAAAGTTAATAAGTGATCACAAAAGATTGAGATATACAGGGACTGAATATATTAAATCTGAGGATGAAATGAGAAGTTTATTTACTGATCATTTAGACAAAAATGTCATAAATAGTGCAATAGAAAATACAGTTAAACTATCAAACAAAGTTGAAGAATATAAGATATTAGGCACTTATAAGATGCCAAATTTTCCTATACCTGATGGTTATCAACCAATTGAATATCTTAAAGAGATAACTATCAAAGGTTTACTAGAAATTTTAGATATTTCTAAATTTGAAAATCTTCCAATCACATATAAAGAAAGACTTGATTATGAGTTAAAAGTAATAGAACAAATGGGTTTTCCTACATATTTCCTTGTTGTATGGGATTATATAAGATTTGCAAGAGAGCAAAATATTCCTGTAGGCCCTGGTAGAGGCTCAGCAGCTGGCTCTTTAGTCGCTTTTTCTCTTCATATAACTAATATTGACCCAGTAGAAAATGGTTTGTTATTTGAAAGATTTCTCAATCCTGAGAGAAAGTCAATGCCTGATATTGATACTGATTTTTGTATTGAAAGACGTGGCGAAGTTATAGATTATGTAACTAAAAAGTATGGTGAAGATAAAGTTGCACAGATAATTACATTTAACAGAATGACATCTAAGGCTGTTTTGAAAGATGTTGCTCGTGTACTTGATATTCCCTATGGAGATGCAGACCGCTTAGCGAAATTAATTCCAGTTGTGAGGGGAAAGCCTGCAAAATTGGCAGCTATGATTTCAAAAGAATCGCCAAATAAAGATTTCTATGAAAAATACAATAATGATTCAAAAGTAAAGAAATGGGTTGATATGGCAATGAGGATAGAAGGGACAAATAAGACTTTTGGTGTTCATGCAGCAGGTGTAGTTATTGCTGCTAATTCACTTGATAATTTAGTTCCTCTTCAAAGAAACAATGATGGACAAATAATCACTCAATATTTTATGGAAGATATTGAATCACTCGGTCTTTTGAAGATGGACTTTTTAGGACTTAGAAATCTTACAATGATCGAAAAGACAATTAATTTAGTTGAGAAATCAATTGGTAAGAGATTAGATCCTGATTCTTTGCCTTTTACAGATGAAAAAACATTCGAACTACTTTCCAGGGGTGATTTAGAAGGAATTTTCCAACTTGAATCTAGTGGAATGAGACAAATAGTAAAAGATCTAAAGCCCTCATCTCTTGAGGATATTTCTTCAATTCTTGCTCTTTATCGTCCAGGTCCTCTTGATGCAGGATTGATTCCTAAATTTATAAATAGAAAACATGGGAAGGAGAGTATTGATTTTCAACATCAATCACTTGAGCCAATTTTAAGTGAGACTTATGGAATCATGGTTTATCAAGAGCAGATCATGAAGATTGCACAGGATTTAGCCGGATATTCGCTTGGGCAAGCAGATTTATTGAGAAGGGCAATGGGTAAGAAAAAAGTATCCGAGATGCAGCGCCATAGAACGCTCTTTGTTGATGGAGCTGTTAAAAATGGTGTCACAGATGTCATCGCTGAACAGTTATTTGATCAAATGGTTTTATTTGCTGAATACTGCTTTAACAAAAGTCATTCAACTGCTTATGGAGCGGTTACTTATCAGACTGCTTATTTAAAAGCACATTATCCTGTCGCTTATATGGCGGCATTGCTTACCGTTAATGCTGGATCGGCTGACAAGATTCAAAGATATATTTCTAACTGTAATTCAATGGGCATAAACGTAATGCCTCCAAATATCAATACCTCTGGTGTTGATTTCACTCCAAAAGATAATTCAATTCTTTTTGGTTTTTCGGCTGTCAAAAATTTAGGTGATGGTGCAATTAGAAAAATTATCACCTCTAGAGATGAAGATGGCCAATTTACTTCTTTAGCACAATTCTGTGATCGAATTTCACTTGGTTCCGTTAACCGAAGAGGTCTTGAGGCGTTGATACATAGTGGAGCGCTTGATTGTCTTGAAAAAAATGCAAATCGCGCTCAGCTTATTGCTGATTTGGATTTAACTATTGAATGGGCTTCTTCTAGAGCAAAAGATAGAACGAGCGGTCAAGGTAATCTCTTCGATTTATCTAATTCCACAAATAATGAATCATCACCGACTGATGATTATTCATCAGCTCCAAAGGCGAAAGAAGTCCAAGAGTATCTTCCTTCAGACAAACTTAAATTAGAAAAAGAGCATGTTGGATTCTATCTATCTGATCATCCTTTGAAGCAACTTTCAGAACCAGCAAAATTGATTGCTCCTATCAGCCTTAGTTCTTTAGAAGAGCAAAAAGATAAGTCAAAGGTTAGTGTTATTGCAATGATTCCAGAAATGAGAGAAGTCACAACTAGAAAAGGTGACAGGATGGCAATTATTCAACTAGAGGATTTAACTGGTTCTTGTGAAGCTGTTGTTTTCCCAAAAAGCTATGAACGATTATCAGATCATTTGATGGTTGAAACGAGGTTATTGATATGGGGCAGCGTAGACAGGAGAGATGAAACTGTTCAATTGCTTATTGATGATTGTCGTGAAATTGATGACTTAAGATTTCTCTTGATTGATCTTCGTCCTGATCAAGCTACAGATATCAATATTCAGCATAAATTAAGAGAATGCCTTTCTAAAAACAGACCTAACAGAAATGAATTAGGTGTACGTATCCCAGTAGTAGCATGTCTAAAGGACAACACTAATACTAGGTATGTAAGGTTGGGCGATCAATTTTGCGTTAAGGATGCTGACCTGGCTTTGGAGGCACTATCTAAGAATTCCTTCATTGCAAGATCAAGTAAAAGCCTTGTAATTTAAACTTATTTTCAACTTGAAATATCTTTTTGACTTGTTTTGAATGCATCTTTCATCCTATTGATGTTTGGCTTTATGTTTTCAAAACCAAGAAAACTTCCAGTATTTAAATCCCAACTAGCTGAGAGTATTCCATAACTTAATCCTAATAAACCTATAAGGAAACAAAGCGCTGAACTTACAAGAGTGACTGTTGGAGATATTTCAGCAATACCTTTGCTTATTAAAAAATAACTCCCAATAAATACTCCCATGCCACTTAGGGTTGGAATGCCTGTTGTAAAAGCTATTCTTCTTGCCATTCTATTTGCAACATAGCTTGGTATTCCTGATTTCTTGCTACTACTTTTTGAAGATTTCTTTGAAACTATTTTTGGAGCCGAGTTATTGCTGGAGAATCCTATTTTTACTTCTTTAGGTTGGTCCTTTTTGTTTTTCTTTGAACCTTTCATTAGCTTCTAGCAATCTAGTACCAGCCATTATCCTCTAATAGCTAATTTTTCAATGAGCTCTGTATATCTTTTTTCACTTTTAGAACGTACATAACCTAAAAGTCTTTTTCTCTGCCCAATCATTTTGAGCAATCCTTGTCTTGAGGAGAAATCATGGATATTGCCTTGAAGATGTGTGCTTAATTTTGAGATCCTTGTGGTAAGCATCGCAACTTGAACTTCTGCTGAGCCAGTATCAGTTGGATGTACTTGATGTGTGTTGATTAGATTTTGTTTCTCTTCTGTGCCAAGTGACATTTGTTTAGCTTTTCTTATTCATGAATTCTAATTTAATCCCTAGCCTTCTATCAAGTACTCTTTTCACTTAATTTCATAAGAATCTCTTTGAGATGTTTATCCATTAGCTCTGCTTTTTCTTCTGCAGATGAAGAATTCAATAACAAAGAATTTTCTTTTTCATTGATTGTGATTATTTTAATTGATTCTTTTATTTCATTATCTACATAGCCAAGTGAATTTAGAATTAAATATATTTCATCAATATATTTGGAGAATTGATTAGCCTCTATGTCATTTTTGTTTTCATGAATTGTTTTATCATTATCTGTAAATCTTTGAAGTTTATTTCTTAGCTCAACTATTAATCTCTCTGCGATTCTTTTACCTATGCCTTGGGTTTTTGTTAATAAATTAGATTCTTTATTTTCTATTGCATTAACTAATTGAGGAACTTCAAATTCCTCTAACATAGCCATACCTATTTGGGGGCCTATTCCATTTACACTGATGATTTCTCGAAATAGATCTCTTTGATTAACCTCTATAAAACCATATAAACTTGTGCCATCTTCACGATCTATTTGATGAATCCATAATTCAAACTCATTTAAAACTTCAGCTTTATCTATTTGTTTTGGTAATAGTTGTATTTCATAGCCAACACCACCAACATTTAGAACGACTCCTTTTCTTGAGGATATTTTCCAAGTATGAACTTTTTCGCCTTTTAACCAGCTAATCATTATTTATTTTGATTAAATTTCTGAAAATATAAAATATTCTCAACCACCATCAATCTGACATCCAACCATTGACCCTCCTACCAAACCAGCAGGAATTGCCCACCAACGATCTTTTCCTCTGGATATTGCTGTAGCGAAGCCAGCGCCTAAAATCCCTCCTGCAATTTTGCCTTCAGAGCAATCATTGTTATCGAATTCATTGTTATCGAATGTTGATCCAGCACCTGGGCAAGGAACTTCAACTGTTTCCTCCCATTTTTTGACATATCCAGGATCTTTTCTTGTCCCCGGAATATATTCTTCTCTATATTCGTTTCTCGTGCAAGTTTTACTAGAAGAGTAGCCTCGCTGATATTCATCTGCAAGAATCGATGTTGATCCAGTGCAAATAAAAACTATTGAAAAAATTAAAGATTTACAATTCATATTTTTGATTGTGTTCTCTTGGATGCACTCATACTAATAATAGTAGAAATAAGAACGCAAAATCCACCTAAGTATATTGAACTTGTTATTTTTTCTTGAAATATCAATACTCCCCATATACTTGCAAATATAACTTGTGAATAATTTAGTGAAGTTGCTTGGCCAGCTGGTAATAGTCTTAACCCCTCTGTTATACAGAGTTGTCCAATCTGTGTAAAAATACCAATACCTATTATCCAGAACCAATCTGTACCAGAAGGTAATACAAAATCATTAATAATAAAAGGAATAGATAAGGGGATAGAGACCAAAGGAAAGTAGTAAATAATTACAAGAGGGTGTTCTTTGGAAGAAAGCTTCCTTACACATATATATGCCAATGATGTCATCAGTGCACCAAATATTGCAATGATTATTGCTAATATTGTCTCTTGAATATTACTGTTGCTGGTGAATTCCGGCTGACTAACTAAAACAATTCCTATCCAACCAATAATGATTGAATATACTATTCTTCTTAATATAAATTCCTTTAAAATTATGTAAGCACATATCACTGTAAAAGTTGGATAAATGTATTGTATTACTGTTGCTGTTGCAATAGGCAATATTGTAAGAGCTTTGAAAATACAAAATAGTGCAACTGTTCCTAGTAAACCCCTTATAATTAATAATCTTTTCTGATATCCCCAAGGGTTAATATTATTTTTGTATAAGTAAAATCTTGTTATTATTATACTTATAGTAGCTCGAGCAAAAACAAGTTCTGAAATAGGGATCCTTCCGCCAATCGCCTTCACACAAACAGTCATAAGGCTAAATGCAAAACCGCT
>OBOA01000014.1_pt1 | contig 24900 bp, 27 predicted proteins | sample 1535281 | NCBI WGS metagenome assembly OBOA01 (sample SAMEA3275639, study PRJEB22092) | marine metagenome | biome: 01000035; feature: 00002223; material: Deep Chlorophyll Maximum | collected 2014-06-19T13:00:00+00 | depth 75 m
AGAAATAGCAGAAAAGATAATTGAAGAAGCAATTCAATTAAAGCCAAGCCTGCCAAATGGGCATTGTATTAGAGGATTGATTTTAAAAGGTTTAGATAAATATGATGAGTCAAGATTATCACTTGAGAAAGCAATCGAACTAGATAAAAATTACTTTGATGCTTATATCAATCTAGGATTATTGAAGAAAGATTCTAATAAATATAATGAAGCAGAAGAATATTATTTAAAAGCATTAGAAATAAATAATAAATCTGCTATCGCTCATTTGAATCTAGGCGCATGCTACAAAGAGAAACAAGATCTAGATAAAGCCATTTTGCATACAAAGATGGCAATAGAGATAGATAATAAATTAGAAAACTGTTATTTAAATCTAGCTACAATATATAACCAAATTGGAGATTATAAAAAATCACTATCACTTACAAAAAAAGAACTTTTATTGCATAAGCATAGTGAGTTAAGTTATCAACTTATAAGTGAATTAATCAAAAAAGGAGAAGTTTTAAACACATCAGAAGAAGATAATAGAGAATTACTTGAAAATTTATTAAATAGAAAAGATATATCTCATCGAGAACTATTTGGGAATATAAACAGCCTTATCTCGAAAGAAATATTAGAAGAATTATCTATTTTAGAATCGAAGTTGTATGAAAACAATAAATTTAATATTTTAATTAAGGATAAGGAATTAGTAAAAGCACTTTCTTTACTAATATTTTGCTCTCCATTATGGGAAAAGGTTTTAGGAAATATACGCAAGAATATTCTATTAAACTATTCAGATAAAGATAAAATAAGTAATAGTATTTTCAACTTTATAATAGGGCTTGGATCACAATGTTTCTTAAATGAGTATGTCTATTACATATCTACAGAAGAAAAGGATAAACTAAAAGAACTTAAAAAGATAATCAATAATAATAAAAATCAAGACTATAAATTAGCAATAATCTCTTGCTACCAATCTCTATCTTCAATAAATGATGAAATAATTAATTTAAATACTTATATACCAAATAAAAAAGAATTAAATAATCTTCTTAATTTACAATTTAAAGAGTTAAATGCTGAAAAAAAGATTTCAAAAGGAATTAAAAAGATAGGAAATATAAAAGATTCAACATCTAAAGAAGTGAAAAAACAGTATGAATTAAATCCATATCCTAGATGGAGATACAATTCATATGCTAAAGAAAACAAACTGAACTTTTTATCAGTTATTAATTCAGAAATTTCACCAAATACAATTAAACCTAATTCAGTTCAATTAACAAATAAAAAAATAAATATTCTTATAGCAGGTTGTGGAACGGGTATTCAAATAATTGAAGCATCTCGGTATAGTAATTGTGAAATAACAGCAATCGATCTAAGCAATTCAAGTATCTCATATGCAAAGAGAAAGGTCGATGAATATGGATTGAAAAATATCAATTTTATAGAAATGGATTTACTTGAATTGACATCGCTAAATAAAAGATTTGATTTAATAGAATGTTCAGGTGTTCTTCACCATATGAATGAGCCTAGTAAGGGATTATCAAATCTATTTGACGTATTAGAACCAGAAGGCTTTTTAAAGTTAGGTTTGTACAGCAAGTATGCAAGAGAAGAAATCCTAAAAGCAAGAAAACTAATCAAAGAAAAAGATATTAAACCAAACATTGATGGAATAAGAAACTTCCGAAATGATCTTCTGAATGGAGAAATTAAAGAGGTAAATGAGATAAGTAATTGGTCAGATTTCTACTCAACTTCAATGTGTAGAGATCTTTGCTTTCATACCCACGAAAACTGTTACACGCTAATCGAAATTAAAAACATGTTAAAAGTATCTAATCTGGAATTCCTAGGTTTTACTCTTTCAAAAGAAATTAGAGATAAATATCAGATAGATAATAAAGATAAAGACTCTTTAAAAAATTTAGAATTATGGGATAAATTTGAAAAATTAAATCCTAATTCTTTTAGAGAAATGTATCAATTCTGGTCTAGGAAATCAACTAAATAGTTGCTCTTCCAATCCTGGAATAAACATTTTACATAGGGTAAAAATAAATAATATTGCTAGAACATTACCAAGCATTGCTATTGCAAAGCGAATTCTTAGATCCTTAGCAAAGGGTAGTAGGTTTTCCCAAAGTTGTAATAATGGTCCGCCTGCCATTGGATATTAATGTTTAATTACTAATAGCTTACAGTGGGACTACCTTATTGGCTACATGAAAACACAGATTTAAAGCAAAAAGATTCTATTAATATCTTCTATTTTAATTTGCTTCTCATAACAAATAGGAGTATCAAACCTATCAATATTAGGGCTAAAGGGTAAAGAAATACGAATAATATATCTGTTAATGTTTCTGGTCTATTCACTATAAATAAACCTACTATAAAAATTATTATGGGCAAAAGGATAAGTGATTTTATTAATAGGCCTTCATTCCATTTTTTAATCTCATTATCTTCATCTAATAAAATTTCCAATTTATCCTTTAAAAGCTCATCATTAAATTCAGACTGATCACTCATAAGATTTTGATATTATTAATGCAAGATAGAACTACATTACATAATAATTTACTATATAGTTTTTATCAATAACTATTTTTATAAAAAAATGAGTCACTTTAATTATATAGATTTATTTGGTTTTTCAGCTGCTCTGCTAACTACTATAGCCTTCTTACCCCAGCTATATAAGACATGGGAAACAAAATCAGCTGATGATGTTTCATTAGTTATGTTGATTTTATTTATAACAGGCCTTATTTGTTGGATTATTTACGGTTTAAAAATCCATTCAATTCCTATTCTAGTCGCTAATATTGTTACCTTTATTTTTAATTTTATGATCTTAATTTTAAAGCTTAGTTATAATAAAAAAAAATAATAAGTAGTTTCTTTTATATATATTAAATTATTTTTTTTCACCTTCAATACAGTGTATAGTTAATTAAGAATTAATCTAATTAAATGTCAGGAGAGGAACTTCAACTTATTGGCAGATCTTTAGCTCTGCATCCACCCGTAATGATAATCACACTTGGTCTATTCATGTACATTAGAGGAAAAGCTATTGCAAGTAGCAACCCCACTAAAAAAGTTACTCCATTTTTTCCTTTTAGAAACGTCTAAAAATATATTTAACTTTCAACAGCTATAAAACCTAAAGAATATTCTTGAATTAACTTTTAACCAAATGGATTGGTACCTTTTAGTGGGCCAACGAAAAGGAACTCAATAACAGCTCCTGTTATTGCAACTGGAAAAACCCAAATAGACATAAATCTAATTCCCATAAATTTCATTCCACCTTTACCGGCAAAAGCATCTTTAGTCATTGTATAAACAGTCTCAGTATCACTAACCTCGTAAGAATCATTAATACCAGATTCATAAGGCTTCACGAAATCCATTCTACTAAATAAATTTCTAAATTTATTTACCGCAACAATTGGCCAAACCCATAAAAAAAAGATTCTAGACCCTAATCTATTAGCATCAGATTGTGGATTTCCAAGGTCTTTATCACTATTTTTCTTTGGGAATGAATCTTCGATAATTGAAGCTATTTGCTCCTGGTCAGTTGGAAAATCAACTACAGTATTTTCAGAATCCATCAAAAACTTAAAATTTGAAATAATTATAAGATGAATTGATTATTTTTGTATTAAAGCAATATTTTAATATTTATTGGTAACAATGACCATAAAAAAAAGACCCAATATTGATTAGGTCTTTTTTATAGTTAATTTTTAAAAAGAAATTTTGATAACTATTATTTTTTATGCGTTTATCACTCCGCGGCGGATAAATTGCATTGCAAAAATTGCACCTAGGAAGAATACAGACGGTATACCTAATGCATTCACTGCCAAAGTTCTAACGGTAAATACAGGATATCCATCTCCGGGTCTTCCTTTATCTGCAACAATTGCAGTATCTTCCCAAACTTGCTGGTTTTGAATAGTAGGACCGTTATCCCATACAAATACTCCCCATCTTCTCAACCAATAATCAGTAAAGGCAACTGAAAAAATGACTGGTGTTAATACCAAGAGTAATTTGAGGTTGATCATCCATCTATATATTTATCCAATAAATCTTGGCATATCAGAGCCAAAAAGGCTGATTGATTGATTGACCTTATGAATTCTGTAACAAATTGGTCCGATTTTAGAAGCTTTGATAACTCTCTAAGTTGACTCGCTTTACTTCTGATATGGTGGAATCATTGCCCTAACAGGCGTAAATTAATTGGTTTAATTTATGGAATTCGGTTTTAAAGAAATTCTTTTTGGGTTAGCTGGTGTAAGCATGATTGCTTGGGCTGGAGTAATAGGCCTCTGGCATACTTATATGTTCCCAAGATTCTTCAGAGAAGATACAAGTCGAATCAATAGCGCTTCTTCAGTAACTTCTATCTCCGAAGCTCAGTCAGCCCCTGAGAACAATAGTCCCAACAAGCCTTGGTTCCTTGATGACGAAGGTGGCACTCTTACACCTAAGACAGCAATGGGAGCAATAGGTCTTAGCGATAGAGGAAAATACAGCAAGAAATCTTTTGTAGTTGCTGATTTCAATCCTGTTGAAGCTGGTTATGGAGTTAATAGGCTTTACACTTCGGTTTTAATTGGCTTGGCTATCAGTACTTTTGTAATAATTTCCTTTGGACTTCAAAGTGGATTCGGAATGATGGGACCAAACTTATAAATCATCTGAATTGAAAGAAGACAACAATAGTAAGCAAAATTTAATTTTCCTAAGTACATAAGAGCCTTTAATACTACTAATCCAAATGTTTTCAGATAAAGATCTTTAATAAGTCCCATTTTGAATAATTTTTAAATCTTTTCTTCAAAGTTCTTCAAAAATAGATAGCAACTTATCTTTTGTTCTAATACTTTTGAAGATTTTTCCTTTAAAAGCCTTTTCAGTACTAGATTTAAGAATCGTGATAGAGACTAAGAACAATATGAGAAATTAATTTTCTAGAGAGAAAAGCAATAAATATTGACTTATTTATGTATCAAAAATCAATATTGAATAGACAAGAAAATTTAAAAAAAACCAAATTCACTCTAAATGTGCAAAGCTGCTTTAAAATATTCTTGATTTTAAATTGCTCCATGACTGTAGGAATCTACTTCGCTACAACAACAGGTAAAACCGAAGATATAGCTGAACGGCTGCACGGATTACTTGACTCTGCTGAAGGTCCAAAGGATATTTCAGACGTCGATGACCTTAGTGAATTAGCTGGACATGATGGGGTTATTTGTGGCATCCCCACATGGAACACCGGTGCTGACTCTGAGAGATCAGGAACTGCTTGGGACTCAATCCTTGAAGACATTGGAGAGCTAGATCTCAGTGGTAAGAAAGTTGCAATTTTTGGTTTAGGAGATTCTTCTACTTACACCGAAAACTATTGCGATGCAATGGAAGAGCTTCATAGATACTTCCAGCAAGCAGGTGCTTCAATGGTTGGATACACTACAAAGACTGATTACACTTTTGACGAGTCAAAAAGTGTAGTTGGAGAAGAATTCTGCGGGTTACCTCTTGACGAAGACAGTGAATCAGACATGACTGACGAAAGGCTTTCAGGATGGGCTGAAAAACTAAAAGGCGAAATGTTTTAAGCCTTAAACATAAACTGCTAGATCTTCCTAGGTAATTGCTTAGGAAGATTTTTTTTGTTCATTTTTTATTAGATTAAAAATTCAGAAAAGTTAAATTAAAAATATCCCTAAAAAAGTCATTTTCTGAAGCTATTTAAGAAAATACCCCAAAGAGCCCGACGATATCTTAATGTTTTCTTTATGAACTCAAATAATTGCTCAGGTCAAAACGTTTCTATTAACGTAAATCTCTCTTTAAAAAATGAGACTTTGCGAATGTTGATAGAGATGGCAAATGATATGGGAGCAAGTCTTGAGGATGTAATAAGTTCAATAACTGAAGACTCGGTAATTGATTTAGAGAGGCTTCAGGATGATCTAGGCATTGTTATCATCCCTGAAAAATGTAGCAAGCAAGATTTAATAAATTCGATTCAATAAATGATTTGACGTTTTTTTTAAAATCTCTCCGGTCTTGGATTTTTCCAAGTAGATGTAACACCATCGTTTTTCAAAGTTTTAGCTCGCCTTTCAAGGATTTCTCTATCCAGTCTCCACACGCTATATACACCAAAATTACCTAAAACTTTTGGATTAAGTCCTTGCCAATAAGATTTTTCCACTGATCTTTTATCAATAAGCAAAAGAGTAGTTTCTGAGCCATTGGATCCATATATTGGCCTTCCTTTCCAGCCTCTTCTCTTCTCGTTTTTAAGTCGATCTGAAACATTTACAAAAGCATTTTTAGATCTACCTTCAAAAACAATGACTTGATTAGTATAAAAATGAATTGAGGGTTTCATAGCTCCTACCATTACTAAAGGCTCGTTTCTATTTTGGGAATTTAAAAGTAATTCTGATGCTTGTCTTAAGGGGAGTTGTCTTAACCTATCTGCTAAATCAAAAGTTGGTAAGACAATCATGAAATGAGATAAAACTATAGGGATTTGCAAAATCAATAGTTTTCCATATATTTTTCTAGAGGAAAATATGATTCCTAGAACAGCAATTAAAAGAAAAATAAATCCAGCTTTTTCAATTAAAAAGCTATTGGTTAATTCCTCTGAGAAGTTTGGAATCTCAGGATCATTAAGAAGCTGAATCCATAGCTTTGAAGAGAAGAGAAATATGGAAAAGAGTATTGATAAAAATATTGTAAATTTCCAAGCCAAAGATTTTAAAAATTCCTCTTTAACATTATTGGTTAAGGAAAGTGATATTAAAACTGATGCTGCAGGTGTAGCAGGAAGCCAATAGCTCGGTAGCTTGGTAGCTGAAATAGTAAAGAAAACAAATACAGCTATTAACCAAAAAAATGAAAACTCAAATAATGACTTTTCTGGTTTTTTAATAACTCTTCTAGACCATTTAGATACATTGTAAAAATTCTTCCAAATACTTATTAATAAAAATGGAGTAAGTGGTAAAGAAGCAATACATAATACTATTAAAAAAAACCACCAAGGCTCCCCATGAGAATTTACTACTGAGGTGAATCTTTGAAGATTATGATACCCAAAAAAACTATCTAAGAAGGGTTTTCCCTCTATCAATAATTCAATTAAATACCAAGGAAAACTAATAATAAAAACAAGAAAAAGGCCTTGGATTACCCTCAATATTTTTAAAATTCCGAAAAGATTATTTTGAAATAAGGCAAAAAATAAAATTGTTAATCCTGATAAAACCAATGCGACAGGACCTTTAGTTAAAACTGCAAATGACAAAAAAACCCAAGACAACCACCAAACTTCTCCTTCTGGATTAGCGAATCTTCTCCATTTAAGAAGCAAGCAAATTCCCATAGTGCTGCAAAGGAGTGCATCACTTACAGCAATTCTTCCCCAAATTATTACCAAAGGCGACAACGCAAATACCAGTGAAGTAATAACTGCGGTCCTTCTATTGAAATTATTTTCTTCTTGGGGATATTTCATCATTGTGTCCCCTAAAACAAGCATTAAAAAAATTGTTGATAATGCAGAAGGAAGCCTTGCAGCCCATGTCCCTAAAGGGTCCCAAGAAATATTCCCTGGGATTGAAAATCCCAGTCCCATCAACCAATAAACCAAAGGAGGCTTGTCAAATCGAGGTAATCCATTTACTTGAGGAGTAAACCAATTACCCGTTTCAGCCATTGCTCGACTGGCTGCAGCAAATAAAGGTGGTGTTTCATCAACTAAACCTGTTGTCCCTAATTGCCAAACAAAAATTATTAATCCAATAAATAAAATACAAAGAAGACCACGTCTTCTTTGTCTTACAGTTGGGTAAAAAGATTTAGTTAAACTTTTCAATTAATCTTGAAAGTCTGCTGAGATTTTCTTATTTAAGCCTTTATAAAGCCAATTCTCCACTCTTTCTGCAAAGACTTTGCTAGTGGCTTTTTTTTCAAACCAAGCTCTACAATTTTTTCTTTTGATTTCTGAGATTGATTTTGTTGCTTTTATCAATCCTTCAATATCATTGGGCTTAACCAAAAAGCCATTGAATCCATCTTCGATCAATTCCCCTGGTCCTCCCAGATCATATGCAATTACAGGAACACCACAAGCCATCGCTTCAACAATAACATTGCCGTAGGCTTCATTCCATTTAGGCGTGTTTATCAACGCTCTACATCGTCCTAGTTGTTCCTGAAATTTCTTCGTTGGAAGAAATCCTTTCCATTCAATAATTTTTTTTGTGAAGGTATTTTCAATTTTTGATGCATATTCTTTATCTTCTATGAGTCCCCAAACTAATAATTTTTCACCCAAATCATTCGCAACTTTTACTGCATCTTCTAAACCTTTCTCTGGCGCGATTCTTCCAGCCCAACCTAATGGTCCATTCTCATTTTTATTGAATAAATAATCATCCGTATCAAAACCATTTCCAACGATAATTGGATCAGTTTTTAAAGAATAATCTTTAGATTGTCTTTTAGTATGAAAAGCCAGACGAAAAGGAAATAATTCACTTATTTCACTAATAGTTTCTTTCATTACTATTGATTCAGCGCCCATACTAATTAAGTGAAATATTTTAATTGATTGTGTTTTTGTTAACCATAATGGAAGCCAATCATATGCAAAATTAATAACTGCGTCGGATTCATTTGCGATATCAATTACCTCTTCCCATAAATTTGGTAAGACACTTTTAGAAGGAATTAAAACTGGATCTTTTCTATTCTGATGCTGCCAACTAGGTTGATCAACTCCATCTATTAATCTTATTTCAAGCAACTCACTTTCGAAAGGTAATTTTGATCCTTTTGGTGCAATTAAAATAATTTTATGACCTAATGAAATTAATCCTTTTATAAGAGAAACAATAGTAAGTTCAACTCCTCCGCCTTTGCCACTGCCCAGATAACCTATAGGTGTACTTACAAGAATAAGTTTTAATTGCTTTTTTATCACTTAAACTAAGCCTCTTTTATTAATTCATTATCACTTTTATTCCCCCAGAATCTTCGTCTCTGACTTACAAATAGTACTGATATTAAAACCAAAACTACTCCAATCCACTGAAGGAGAAAAAGTCTCTCTCCCAACCAAATCCCGCCAGTAATCAAGGCAAATACAGGCGTTAAAAATGCAAGGGTGCTAAAGCTTGTTAATTCTTTTCGACTTGCAAACCAAAAAAATAATCCATAGGCCAATGCGCTACCAAACAAACTTGAATAAGACATCAAAGTCCATTCAAAAGCAGACCAGTCTGGAAACAATGGCCAGTTTTTATCGAAAACATGCCAAACGATAAGAGGAACACTTCCTAGAACCATGTGCCATCCAGTTACAGCAACAGGATCACTGTTTCTGCAAGCAAATCGAATAAGCACCGTCCCTAAAGCCATCGAGGTTGCTGCGCATATCATCCATACTTCTCCATGGCTTAAAAAATTACTTCCTGATTCAAAGTTGCCAAGTAAAAACCAATTTCCTAGTAACTCAGTAGGGACTCCAAGACAAATTATTCCAACCAAGCCAAGCACCAAGCCAATCCATCCAATTGGATTAATTGCATCTCCAAACAGAATTCTTGCTAACAAAGCAACCATTAAAGGTTGGGAATCTATAAGAACAGAACCCAATCCTGCGCCAGTTTCCATTAACCCTTTGGCTAGAAAAATCTGAAAAAGGGTTGCGTCAATCAAAGTAAATACTAAAAACCACACCAAATCATCTTTTGAAATATTCCAACTCCTCTTCAAGAAAGGAACTGAAGCTAAAACTACTAGACCAGCAGGCAAAAGCCTTAGTGAGGCTACAATCTCAGGTCCCGCGGCATTAACCAAAGGTGCCATCGCCGCCATTGAGGTCCCCCAAAGAGCGAAGGGCAAAATCATCAAAAACCAATTCCAAATGACAAACATAAGGTCAGAAAGCAATCTCCTTTTTAAGATCAATAAAGTTATGCATAAATTGAATGATTTGGCCCTTGAGACGAAAATCCAAAAAGAGGATGGCACGAATCTGTATTGAAGGTCCTATCAATTCAGAAACTCGGAAAATTGTTCTAAAAGCATTAAAGCAAATTGAGGAAAGAGAGTTTCCAGCCCTATTACTTCGCATTGATAGCCCTGGGGGAACAGTTGGTGATAGCCAAGAAATCCATAGTGCTCTCTTGAGGCTAAGAGAGAAAGGTTGTCATGTTGTAGCTAGTTTTGGCAATATCTCAGCTTCAGGCGGAGTCTATATAGGTGTAGGTGCTGAAAAAATTGTTGCAAACCCAGGAACAATAACAGGATCTATTGGTGTGATTTTAAGAGGAAACAACCTATCTAAGTTATTAGAAAAGGTTGGTATTAAATTCGAGACTGTAAAAAGTGGAATCTATAAAGACATTCTTTCCCCTGATCGCCCTTTATCAACAGAAGAGAGAGCTCTTCTACAATCTTTAATTGATAGCAGTTACGAACAATTTGTTTTAGCAGTTTCAAAAGGAAGAAATTTAACCCCAGAAGTGGTTAAGAGTTTTGCCGATGGAAGAGTTTTTACTGGAGAGCAAGCTAAAGAATTTGGGCTGGTAGATGAAATAGGTGATGAGAATGATGCAAAACTACTTGCTATAAAAATTGCAAACCTAGATGAAAAAACAAAACCCATAACATTTGGTAAAACCAAAAAGAAATTATTAGGGTTTTTACCTGGAGGGAAAATAATCCACAATCTTGTAAATGCATTAAACCTTGAGTTGGAGGGGAATGGACAGATCCTTTGGCTCTTTAAGCCATGAATTGTCAAAATGAATTGACTTATCTGTGTGCATTGAGGGGGGCAACGACTTGTGAAAACAATTCTGTTGAGTCAATCACTTCTGCGGTAGAGGAATTGCTAGTTGAATTAGTTTCTAGAAATAATTTGATCCCAGATCAAATTATTTCTATTACCTTCTCCGTAACATCAGACTTAGATGCTTGTTTCCCCGCTTCTATTGCTAGAAAAAACACTGGCTGGGAAAAAATCGCACTTTTAGACTGCCAGCAAATGTTTGTTAAAGACGACTTAGCAAAATGTATTCGTCTACTTGCTTATGTTTCTTTACCAAACGAGCAAATACCTAAAAATCCTTATCTTGGTAAAGCAAAAAATTTGCGTCCAGACAGATAAATCAAGATTTTTTTCCAACAACCATTTATATTCATTCAAGATCATGCAAATGCACTTGAAAACTTTCAAGTGATTAATATTTCTAAAACTTCAAGTTATGTTCAAGAAAAAATTATTATCAGCTATCAAGAAAAGTTTTTTTATTGGATTTTCAGCTTTTTTATTTGGAACAGGGTCTTCTATTTTAGCTCCACAAACTTCGGCATCCCCAGGTTTCTTTGAATACCAATGGGATCCAGAACCTGGATATAAAAGACTTAAATATTATCAATCATCTTCCGAAAGGAATGAAAGATCTACTTATTACTTTTTCCTTAGAGGGAAGGATAGAAAAGAAGATATTAAAAAATTAACGATTGCAATTCCTGATTATTTTGAAGCAAAAATTAAGACAAAAAAATTAAGTCTCTGCAAAGTAAAGGTCGGTGGATATACAGAAAGGACTCGTTGTTTAGAAAACATTCCTTCTCTGATTGAAGTTAATGATAAACAAACTATTATTGATATCTTTCCAGAAAAACCGATTCCTTTTAACAAGGATAATTACGCCATAGTAATGAAAATTTTCAATCCCAGAAAAAGAGGTATGTTTCAATTCCGAGCGCTATCACAAAACGCTAATGAAATTCCAATCTCAACATATTTAGGGACTTGGAACATAGACGTACAGTGAACTGATAAATTAACCTTTGTATTTATCCAATAAGAGCATAAATAGAAATGACTAAAAGGACCTTTGGAGGAACCAGTAGAAAAAGGAAAAGAGTTTCTGGTTTCAGAGTGAGAATGAGATCTCATACTGGAAGGAGAGTTGTAAGAACACGTAGAAAACGTGGAAGATCACGTTTAACTGTCTAAAAGAAAGCTCTCAAATAAAGATACTTACAACAAAAGTTTCTTCTAATGGTTTTGCCAAAACATATGAGACTCAAAGGTCATAGATGTTTTGACTTCATCTATAAAGAGGGTTCAAGGTTCTACAGCTCCTCAATGGTTCTTAGAGTTACAGACGCAAATAAAAAGCCTCAAGTCAAAGGGAAACAATCAAAAACAAGGCCCTCTATAAAATGTGCCATATCCATAAGCAACAAAGTAAGCAAAAAATCAGTTACAAGAAATAAGCTTCGACGGTTATTCCACCATCATTTGTCATTAAGACTTTCTAATATGTCTTGTGATAATGAGATATGGGCTTTTATTTCTTTGAAGCCCTCTTGCATGAAAAATTCCGACAGCACTTTGCTTAAGGAGTGTGACAAACTACTCACTAAGGCTGGAATAACAAAATGACAATTAGTCCCAACGAAGACATTTTTTACGAAGGTGGTCCTGCCAGCAGCGACCTAATAATAAATTTAATGGCTGGGATAACACTTATTGGTCTCCCTTTTACTTTTGGAGCCTTGGTTAGAGCCCTGTGGGTTAGATATAAAATAACGACTCGTAGAATATCCGTTACTGGTGGATGGCTAGGTAGGGATAAAACTCAAGTTGTTTACAGTCAAATCTCTGAGATCAGAGCCATTCCAAGAGGTCTAGGATCTTATGGTGATATGGTTCTAGTCCTCAAAGATGGAGCTCGCCTTGAGATGAGATCGCTTCCTAATTTTAGAGAAACAGAATCCTACATCCTTGAAAAAATAGAAAAATCACCCACTAACATGCCTGATAAAGAGGTTCAAGGCTTTTCAAACTAATGAGCCCTCACAAACATGTGAGACAAGAACACATCTTCTAAGGCAAACTGGCCTAACAACCTTAAACTTTCTACCTTTAAAACCGTGATCGGGTACATCTCTGACAATCTACTTATCCCGATCCTAGATTTTTTCTACGGATTAGTTCCAAGCTATGGACTAGCGATTGTCGCATTAACCATAGTTATCCGCTTAGCACTTTTTCCTCTTAGCGCTGGCTCTATTAGAAGTGCAAGAAGGATGAAGATAGCTCAACCTGTCATGCAAAAAAGACAAGCTGAGATCAAAAGCCGCTATGCAAGCAATCCTCAAAAGCAACAAGAAGAATTAGGAAAATTAATGGGTGAATTTGGAAGTCCCTTAGCTGGTTGCCTTCCTCTGATTGTTCAAATGCCAATATTATTCGCATTATTCGCAACTCTAAGAGGATCACCTTTTGCTGATGTACCTTATCTTGTCAATATCAAAGTTCTTCCATCAGACCAAATAGCCGCTGTAGAGCCCAAACCTTTCAAGACCGCAAAACACTCCATATTCATAACTGAAAAGAATCATTTCCCTGTTATCGCAGCTCTTCCGGGTGGTACAAAAATCGGTTCAGGTGATTCAGTTAAAATCAATCTGCAAACCATGAATGGAGATTCATATGTAAACGAATTGCAGAAATATGAAAATGGATCGAAATTTTCTCCTTCTTGGAAAGTCACTAAAGGGGAAGACATCGTAAAAGTCTCTTCTGATGGGACTGTGAATGCACTTAATCCTGGAGATGCGACCGTAGAAGCGAAGATCCCTGGTTTAGCAGCGAAAAGCGGATTCTTGTTTATAAAAGCATTAGGAAATGTTGGTTTTTATGTAGATGGCGCCATTCATTGGGATATTGCAATTTTAGTAGCAGGTTTTGGTTTAACACTCGTTATTTCTCAAGTGCTCTCTGGAAGAGGAATGCCTGTAAATAAACAACAATCCACAGCGAATAAAATCACACCGGTAATGATTACTGGAATGTTTTTATTCTTCCCTTTGCCTGCTGGTGTTTTGCTTTATATGGTCATTGCAAATATTTTTCAAGGGTTACAAACATTTCTCCTTAGCAGAGAATCCCTACCAGATAATTTGCAAAAAATACTTGACGATCAACTAAAACAACAAGACAAATCAACTGTTTCTGTTGCTTCAGAAGTAATATCGGACTCCGATAGATTACCCTTTGAACCAAAAAGTAATAAATAATTTTAAAAGCAACTTATTATATAAATTCAGCCTTATAGAGAATCAAATCAATAACTGATGTCTAATTGGGACGAACAACTTGATCTACTAATTCGAGCTAGAACTCCAATTATTTGGATAAGGAGTAACGAAGAAGAAAGAGTTGAAACTCTTTTACAAAATTCTACTAAAAGGCTTTCTCCAAGAAGACTTGCAACTTGGGATTACATTGATGGAATTAGTAATGTTCTTAATTCCAATAATCTTGGGTCAAGGCAGCCAATGGCCGTCCTTGAATGGCTTAAAAAACTGGATGAAAGTTCTCCTACTATCCTTTTGCTTAAGGATTTTCATCATTTTTGCGAAGATCCAGGCATTCTAAGAATGCTAAAAAATTTAACTATTAATCTTCGTTCCAAGCCTCATTCAATAATTATAAGTTCTGGATTATGGAGCCCCTCAAATGATTTAGAAGAAGATCTAACGATTCTTGATCTTCCACTACCCAAGGAAAATGAAATCAAGACCCTTTTATCAAATATTGCTCAAGCTAGTAATTCTCAATTAGACGAAAACGTTCTTAAGGAACTTACAAATGCATGTGGGGGTCTAAGTGAATCAAGGATCCGTAAAGTAGCCGCTAGGGCTCTTGCGCAAAGAGGTCAAATTGGTAAAAAAGATTTAATAGAAGTACTGGAAGAAAAACGCCAATCTATTGCGCGTAGTGAAGTACTGGAATATTGCAAAACAAATAAGTCGCCAAATGACGTTGGTGGTTTACAAATATTGAAAGATTGGTTGAAGCAAAGGAAACAAGCCTTCTCCGAAGAAGCAAAAGATTTTGGATTACCTTTACCTAAAGGTGTTTTATTAGTTGGCCCTCAAGGGACAGGAAAAACTCTAGTAGCGAAAGCAATAGCGAATAGCTGGTCTATGCCCTTGTTAAGACTTGATGTAGGCAGATTATTTGCTGGATTAGTAGGAGCCAGTGAAGCACGGACAAGGGAGACCATTCAGCGAGCCGAAGCTATGGCACCTTGCATTTTATGGATTGACGAAATTGACAAAGCTTTTGGCGGAGATGGGAGGAGTGACGGAGGAACCAGTCAAAGAGTGCTTGCAAATATTCTCACGTGGATGTCAGAAAAAACTTCTTCTGTCTTTCTTGTAGCCACTGCAAATGGAATAGATAAACTTCCTCCTGAACTACTTAGGAAAGGAAGGTTTGATGAAATTTTCATGCTGGAATTACCCTCTAGGAATGAAAGACATAGCATTCTTGAACTTCATCTTCAAAAACGAAGACCTAATTTAAAAATTGATTTAAATGCTGCTTTGGATAGAACAGAGGGATTCTCTGGTGCAGAATTAGAACAATCCGTTATCGAGGCAATGTACTTTGCATTTGCAGAGAAAAGAGAGCTTGTTGAAGGTGATTTAATTCTCGCTACAAGTCAACTAGTTCCTCTTTCAAGAACTGCAAGAGAACAACTTGAATCTCTAAGAGAATGGGCTTCTAGCGGAAGAGCAAGAGCTTCATCTCCAAAACTTTTTTAGAATTTTCTTGTTGTTTTTATTTTAATTAATCTAAAAAAGTCCTTGATTTGAAAGAATTTAACAAGTGTGATTAATTTAGGAACAATTAACGATTAGGCTGAAAGTACTTCCTTATTTAGATAGTGATAGATCAGAGACTTCTAAGAGAAAATCCTAATTTAATTTCGGAAGGGCTTAAATCAAGAGGAATGGATGTTGACTTAGGACCTCTACAAAAATTCTGCAAAGATCTTAAAGAGCTAGAAGAAAAGAGAAATTCTCTACAAGCACAGGGGAATTCAATTGGAAAAGAGGTTGGACAAAAAATAAAACAAGGTCTTCCTCATGATTCTGAGGAGATTTCAAATCTTCGTGTTAAGGGCAATCAAATCAAAAAACAAGTTGGAATAATTGAAGAGGAAGAGAAATCAATTTCAAATAAATTAAATGAACAAATCCTTTGCTTACCTAATCTTCCAGAGAAGAATTCTCTGGAAGGGAAAAACGAAAAAGATAATAAGGAACTAAGAAGATGGGGAGAACCTATTTCAGGAAATACTTTAAAAGAGCATTGGGAAATTGCTAATCAATTGAACCTCTGGGATAGTGAGAGATCTTCTGTAATAGCAAAAAGTCGATTTGTAACCCTTTTCAAGCACGCTGCAAAACTTGAGAGATCACTTATAAATTTCATGCTTGATTTACATATTAAAAAAGGATATTTAGAAGTTCTTCCTCCAGCTCTTGTTAACACAGCCAGTCTTACTGGTTCTGGACAGTTACCAAAATTTGCAGAAGAAAGTTTTCGATGTGCTGATGATGATTTATGGCTGACTCCTACTGCTGAAGTTCCAATAACATCTCTCCATCGTGGAGAGATCATCCCTAGAGATTTGCTGCCATTAAGGTACGTTGCTTATAGCCCTTGTTTCAGAAGAGAAGCGGGAAGTTACGGAAGGGATACTAGAGGTCTAATCAGACTTCATCAATTCAATAAAGTTGAACTATATTGGTTTTCTACTCCAGAAAGATCTGAAGATGCTCTAGAGCGAATCACATCTGATGCAGAATCTGTTTTGCAAGAACTTGAACTACCATATCGAGTAATTCAACTTTGCACAGGCGACTTAGGTTTCTCAGCAAAAAAAACTTATGATTTGGAGGTTTGGCTTCCAGGTGCTAACACTTTTAGAGAAATATCTAGTTGCAGTAATTGTGGAGATTTTCAAGCTAGACGTTCATCAATACGAACAAAAGATAACAATAAAAAAAATATACTTTTGCATACATTAAATGGAAGTGGATTGGCTATTGGTCGCACTATGGCTGCGATTTTGGAAAATGGTCAACAAAGCGATGGAAGTATCAATTTGCCAAAAGCCTTAATACCTTACTTCGGTTCAAACAAATTACAGCCAGAATAACCCAATCAAAATCTAATTAATGAACGTTCTCTTATCTATAGCTGTACTTGGCCTTCTGATTTTTTTTCATGAATCTGGTCATTTTTTAGCAGCAGTACTTCAAAAAATTAAAGTCAGTGGATTTTCAATTGGTTTCGGACCAGCTCTTTTGAAAAAGGAAATAAATGGGATTACTTATTCACTTAGATCGCTTCCTTTAGGTGGATTCGTTTCCTTTCCTGATGAAGAAACTGATTCACTAGTTCAACCTAATGACCCAGATCTTTTAAAGAATAGACCAATTCACCAAAGAGCAATAGTTATTTCAGCGGGTGTCATAGCAAATTTATTACTTGCTTGGATCGTACTTATTGGTCAAGCAAGCTTTGTAGGAATTCCTAATCAACCTGAGCCAGGAGTAATAATCATGGGAATCCAACCAGATGAGCCTGCATTTAATTCTGGATTAGTGGCTGGAGATCGAATAATGAGCGTAAACGGGAAAGAATTAGGAAGCGGTAAGGAGGGGATTATGAATTTAGTCAATATCATTCAAAATTCATCGGGGGAAGAATTACTTTTTGAGAGAGTTAATGAAGGAGCAAACGATACAGTTTCTATAATTCCAGCTGAAAACGAAGGAAATGGGAGGATAGGAGCTCAATTGCAACCAAATCTTCCTAATGAAGTATCGAAAGCAAAAAATATTGGAGAAATATTTAATAGCTCGAATTCACAATTTTATGAATTACTAAGTCGAACAGTTATTGGTTATAAAAGCTTGATTACTAATTTCTCTTCAACGGCTCAGCAGTTAAGTGGTCCAGTCAAAATTGTTGAAATTGGAGCTCAGCTCTCAGAGCAAGGGGGCTCAGGTCTTGTACTCTTTTCTGCTTTGGTTTCAATTAACCTTGCAGTTCTTAACTCGTTACCGTTGCCACTGCTAGATGGAGGACAACTTGTACTTCTAATTCTAGAAAGTATCAGAGGGAAGCCTGTTCCTGAAAAAATTCAATTAGCTTTTATGCAATCAGGATTTGTTTTACTTGTAGGACTAAGTGTTGTTTTGATAATCCGAGATACTACTCAGCTAGCTTTAGTTCAACAGTTTGTTCACAGACAATAACTTCAAACTGTTTGTTATTTTCAATTAAAAAAATATTTTGAAAATAAATTTCTAGCAATTTCTTAAAACAATCAGGTAAGGAGTTAAAATGTTTATCAAATGAGCTAGATAAGCCCTTTAATGGCCAAAAAGTCAATGATAGCGCGTGATGTAAAGCGCAAGAAACTAGTAGAAAGATACGCAGCTAAGCGTAAATCTCTTATTGATGCTTTCAAATCAGCCAAAGATCCTATGGAAAGACTAGAAATCCATAGAAAAATACAAGCTTTGCCTAGAAATTGTGCACCAAATAGAATTAGAAATCGTTGTTGGGCGACAGGAAAGCCAAGAGGAGTTTATAGAGATTTTGGACTTTGCAGAAATCAACTTAGATCAAGAGCTCATAACGGAGAATTGCCCGGAGTAGTAAAATCCAGCTGGTAAAAACTAACAATAAATTCATTTATACCTAACAAGTGGGAAAGATTATATCTCCCACTTTTTTTTTAGTTTTATAGTTTCAGTAATTGTTGTAAATGTTTCCTCTAGAAAACAAATCTATCGAAATTTTTACTCAATTAGTCCCATTAAGTGTAAGAATGTCTGAAGACAAAAAGCTATAAAGGCACGTGCAAGGTCAGACAAAATCCGTTTCCTTCGATGGTAGAGAGATAAAGCTCACTACAGGGAGATTTGCTCCACAAGCTGGTGGTTCAGTAATGATTGAGTGTGGGGACACCTCTGTTCTAGTAACAGCAACAAAATCGTCAGGAAGAGAGGGGGTTGATTTCTTACCCTTAATGTGTGATTACGAAGAAAGGCTATATGCGGCAGGAAGGATTCCAGGGAGTTTCATGCGTCGTGAAGGGCGTCCTCCTGAGAGAGCAACTTTAATTTCACGACTCATTGATCGTCCAATGAGACCTCTTTTCCCAGGTTGGATGAGAGACGATATCCAAATAGTTGCTACATGCCTCTCCTTAGATGAGAGAGTTCCAGCAGATGTTTTAGCTGTTACTGGAGCTTCAATGGCAACATTAATGGCAGGTATTCCTTTCCAAGGACCTATGGCTGCTGTTCGCGTTGGGCTCTTAGGTGATGACTTTGTCCTGAATCCTAGTTATCGAGAAATAGAAAGAGGTGATCTAGACCTTGTAGTTGCTGGAACTCCAGATGGTGTAGTAATGGTTGAAGCAGGAGCCAATCAACTTTCAGAACAAGACGTTATTGAAGCCATTGATTTTGGCTACGAAGCCATAACTGAATTAATCAATGCTCAAAAAGAAGTTTTAAAAGAATCTGGAATCAAGCAAGAGATGCCTAAAGCCCCTGAGATTGATGACACAATATCAACCTATTTAGATAAAAACTGCACAAAATCAATTAGTGAAGTTCTAAAGAACTTTGATCAAACAAAGGAAGAGAGAGACAATAAAATCGAAGAAATAAAGATAAGTATTTCTGCAAAAATAGATGGACTAAAAGATGATAATGCTGTAAAAAAATCTCTTTCTTTAAATAACAAGCTCCTAGAAAATAGTTATAAAGCTTTAACCAAAAAGTTAATGAGAGAGCAGATAATCAAAGAAGGGAAAAGAGTCGATGGAAGAGAATTAAATGAAGTAAGAGCTATTGATGCTGATGCTGCAGTTTTACCTAACAGAGTTCATGGATCAGCGTTATTCCAAAGAGGTTTAACTCAAGTCCTCTCCACTGCAACATTGGGCACTCCAAGCGATGCTCAGGAAATGGACGATTTAAACCCTAATACTGATAAAACCTACATACATCATTACAACTTCCCACCTTACTCAGTGGGAGAGACTCGACCAATGCGGACTCCTGGAAGAAGAGAAGTTGGTCATGGAGCTTTAGCAGAAAGGGCGTTAATACCTGTACTACCAGCAAAAGATACTTTCCCATATGTTTTAAGAGTTGTTAGCGAAGTCTTGAGTTCAAACGGCTCTACCTCTATGGCTTCAGTATGTGGAAGTACTCTTGCACTTATGGATGCAGGAGTCCCATTAAAAGCCCCTGTAGGAGGAGCAGCTATGGGTTTAATCAAAGAAGGAAAAGAAGTACGGATATTGACTGATATTCAAGGCATTGAAGACTTTCTTGGAGACATGGATTTCAAAGTTGCAGGGACAGAAAAAGGAATTACAGCCTTGCAAATGGATATGAAAATAACTGGACTTCCAATTGAGACAATTGGGGAAGCTATTAATCAAGCACTTCCTGCGAGGACACACATATTAGGAAAAATGCTAGATGCAATTGAGACACCAAAAGACAACTTATCTCCTCATGCCCCAAGACTGTTAAGCTTTAGAATCGATCCAGAGCTCATAGGAACTGTCATTGGCCCTGGAGGAAGAACAATAAAGGGGATCACAGAGAGAACTAACACAAAAATCGATATAGAAGATGGAGGGATTGTCACTATTGCATCTCATGATGGAGCAGCTGCAGAAGAAGCGCAGAGGATTATTGAAGGTTTAACGAGAAAAGTACATGAGGGAGAAATTTTCCCTGGCTCTATCACAAGAATCATTCCAATTGGCGCCTTTGTTGAAATCCTTCCTGGTAAAGAAGGAATGATACATATTTCTCAATTATCCGAAGCAAGAGTTGAAAAAGTTGAAGATGTTGTAAAAGTTGGAGACCAAGTGACTGTAAGGGTAAGAGAAATAGATAATCGTGGGCGCATTAATTTAACTTTGAGAGGAGTCTCTCAAAATGGTGGAATGAGCAATTACCCTGAGCCAACTCCTACTCCTGTTGCCCCTCTTACTTAATAATTAGACGAAGTATTTAGGTTCTTCCAGAGAGAAAAAATCCATAGCTTTTTGGCAAATCTTTTGATGAGATTTTCCATGGCTTGCAATTAAACAACCAGATTGAGAATAGTTTGTTTCTTGGTAAACTAAATTTTTTCCATCTGCATGAGAGAACATACCACCAGCCGCCTCAATAAGAGCATGTGGAGCAGCCATATCCCAATCCTTGGGTGAAGTTTTTCCAGATAGAGAGATATAAACATCTGCTTCTCCCCTCAAGATTGAGGCAACTTTACAACCGACACTGCCTATTTTTTTTGTCTCACCAAAGCACAGAGTTGACAGAAGGTTATTAAGTTTTGATTGTTGATGATTTTTACTTGAAACTAGTATCAATTTCGAAATATCCAATCTATCACTAAAAGAAAAGTGGTTTTTAGAGCCATCACGATTTTCAAACCATGCACCAATTCCAACAATTCCAAACCATAATTCATTCTTTTCAGGTATCAAAACTATCCCTATTTTTGGCTTTTTTTTGTACGCCAAAGCAATATGAACTGCATAGTTTTCAGATCCTTGAAGAAAATCCTTTGTCCCATCTAATGGATCAAGAATCCAACACCAATCTTTTTTATAATTATCTTGCTGAAAAGTTTTCTCCTTAGAAGTTTCTTCGCTTAAAATATCCCATTCTTTGAAAGCGAGATTATCCTTCAATCCAGAGATCAATAATTCATTCACTGCCATGTCAGCTGCAGATACTGGGCCGTCACCGCCTTCCTCTACAGTTAATGATTTAGGGAAGCCATATGGAGGTTCACCACCTCTTGCATATGCCATCAAAACATCAGCGGAAGCCCAGCTAAGCTTTCTAAGCTCATCCAATAAAGTCGGTAATTCGACCTCTTTTGGCACAACAAGATCAATAGACATAATGGATTTAATTGATGAAAAGCAACTTCAACAAGAAAGATCAGAACCTTGTCCAGGGACTCTTTACCTAGTAGGTACGCCAATAGGTAACTTAGGCGATTTATCACCAAGGGCAAAGTCAATACTTAAGAATGTTTCACGAATAGCTTGTGAGGATACACGTAGAAGCGGACAATTATTGAAAATAATAAAATCTGAAGTACCACTACTGAGCTATCACAAACATAATTTCAAAAGTCGTCAATCTCAATTATTAGAAATCCTAGAACGTGGTGGGAGTCTTGCCTTAATTAGTGATGCTGGCTTGCCAGGGATAAATGACCCAGGAGAAGAACTTGTTCATGCTGCAAGATCTAATAGTTATGAAGTGATTTGCATACCTGGACCTTGTGCAGCAACAACAGCGTTAGTAATAAGTGGATTGCCCTCAGAGAGATTTTGCTTTGAAGGGTTTCTACCAAAAAAACAAAGCCTTAGGAAGAAACGTTTGGAAGATATTTCTCAAGAACAAAGAACGACTGTAATCTATGAATCACCTCATCAATTAATCAAACTTTTAGAAGATTTATCTATTTCATGCGGAAAAGAACGCCCTATTCAAATCGCGAGAGAACTTACAAAAAGATATGAAGAGTCAATAGGTAAGACAATTGAGGAGGTAACAAAATATTTTATTACAAATAAGCCAAAAGGAGAATTCACAATAGTTCTAGGAGGAAATAATAATAAGCAACAGAATAAAGTAAGTGAATCAGAAGCCTTAAATAAGCTTAATACATTAATAAATCAAGGAGAAAAATCTAATATTGCAGCGCAAAAAGTCGCAGAAGAAACAGGATATAAAAAAAAATGGCTTTACTCCAAATTACATAAGAGGCTTGACAAATAAACTTTTTCACTTGATGCTAATTAAAAGATAAATTCTAATTATCGAAATTTTCTAAATGTTTTTTAGATTAAAACTTTTAACTCTAAATATTTCCACCGCAATATTACTAATTTTATTTCTTTGCCTTGGATCTCAAAATCTAGAAAAAAAATATAGTTTAGATCTGCTAATTAATAAAACGGTAGATCTTCCAATTGGTTTCTTAATGGGTACATCATTTACTTTAGGATTAATTTCTGGAGGCCTAACTTCAGTATTAATTATTAAAAATGATCAAAAAATTAAACCAAGATAAAATTTTTACAATGACTAATTATCCAATCCTATTATTGAATCTTCAAGAATTAATCTAGTGATTCCCTTTGAGATTAAATATGACTGTGAAAGTTTAAAAACGCTTGTGTTTGGGATCTTAATAACTCTCTGACTTCTAGAACATATTCTTTTTGCTGAACGTTGATTAGAAAATAATAAAATTGCTTTTCTTTGCAATTCATTTTCTGGCAAAAAGCTCCATTCTGGTAAATCAGAAATAAGTTGTAACTCTAGTTCGACTTTCTTATCAACAATCATATAAACGCTCTCTGGAAGACATTCATAATCAAGTATCTCAAAATCCGATTTTTGCTTCTGTAGGTCAAAATCAAAACCAGAAACAAGGGGGGCTATTTCCTCGAAATTATCATCAAAGTTTTGATTATTTATATCCTTATCATAATCTTTACTTTTTTGAATAACGGAATATTGATCTTCTACAAATTCATCAGCATCCTCAGGATCTAAAGAAGTAATTTCATCAACACCAAGTCTATGATATTCCTCATTTACCTTTAAATATTGATCTTCTTCTTTAACTTTTTCTTTAAATGAAATTAATAAACTTTCCTTTTCTAAATCTTCCTTTTTTTGTTTTACCTTTTCATTCTCAACCAATTTCTCTTTTTTATTGATGATCTTTGATCTTTTTTTCTTTAAAAGTGTATATTCACTCTCAGACAAAAGGGTTTTGACTGTTCTATTTATAGTATTTGGAGTGCAATGATATTTTTCTGCTAAGGCATTGGTATTATCTCCAGACCTATAAGCCTCTAGGATTTCAGTCTTTTGTGTCTTGGTCAATCTTCTTGAAACCATCTCTATTATTTCTATATATCCAAGATAAGACTTAATCATAAGAAGTAGTAAAAAAAATTCTCAACCTATAAAAACTCCTACAAAAATTTAGAAAGCCAAAGAACTCATCACTAAAAATCTATATCCCTACTTAATTCTTAGGTTATAAATTTAATTTTCCTATCTTTTAAAAGACTCAAAATCAAGCAAGCCTTAACCAAGCTATTGTTGGTCTGCTTAATTCTGCTTGTGGTGGGCTGCATGAGTATGTACTCTTAAAGAGCTGGTTTTTGAAATCAAGGTGCGTTTTGTCATCTTTATTTTAAAGATCTGTTCTGGCTCCCTTAGCTCAGCTGGATAGAGCAACTGCCTTCTAAGCAGTGGGCCGCTGGTTCGAATCCAGCAGGGAGCGTACTCAAACTCAAGTGATACCAAGAGATTACAGTAATTCCACTAAGAGCTACTGCATAGCTGGCTATGGCTAGATATGGCTAAATATTGCTAATATGCGCACAGATATGCGCACACATGCGCACGCTGAAACCATTGCAAGCACTAAATGAAAGCTAAGTGGTATGAAAATCTGCGCACAATTTAAAAAAACTCAGAGAAAGACGCTGATTTTCTTCGCCGTGGGAACTTTTGGTACGTCCGAGGGATGAGAGGCAAAACCCAAGTAAAGATGAGGATTCAGAAAGGCTTAGGGCCAAGTAATCCAAGGTCTACTTGCATGTTGGAATGATTGAAAGGGTATTAATTTGAAATTTCTTTTGATTTTGAATTAATCAATTTAAAATATTCCGAAACTGAACTCTTATCTATTATTTTTCTACTGATAAGTTCAATTAGATAAAATACGCATAGATCAGTGGATTTAAAGCAATAATGCGAGAGTGTTGCTAATATTTTTAATTGTTTATTTGATATTTTAGAAAGGTTTAGTGGATCCTTTATATAAATAATATCTCCTTCAAGTAATTGATTACCAGCTAT
>OBOA01000016.1_pt1 | contig 22822 bp, 26 predicted proteins | sample 1535281 | NCBI WGS metagenome assembly OBOA01 (sample SAMEA3275639, study PRJEB22092) | marine metagenome | biome: 01000035; feature: 00002223; material: Deep Chlorophyll Maximum | collected 2014-06-19T13:00:00+00 | depth 75 m
ATAGTTTTTTTAAGGCCAAAAGATAAACAATTCGGCCCAAGAAAACACTTTATACTAGAAGATATATACATTATAGACTAAAAATTTGGCCTTCTTCTATTTCTTTAGTTGACAATTCTATTGTCTTTTCAAGATTATCTCTAATTAAAAATGCAACAATTTAAATAGTTCAATTACATAGAGAATTTCAAAAAAAACTAGGACCTGATTTCAATTATTTATGTTGAAAGATTGGAATAAGCCCCCTTTATTAATTTATTAATTTATTTTGCTGACTTTGAAACCATCCTTAGACAATTTAGAATCATAGTGAGCTTATGCATAATCCTTTCTCCATTTATTGGAATAAAAATTGGACCTTTCAAATAGTTCATATGGAAGGTGGGATTTACATAGAAGCAAAAGGACTGGGGGTTCTAATAAGAAAACCTTTATTAGCAACCGAAAGCCCATTCACTGCAGCAGATAATTTAGTTCATAGTGAAGACAAAAATAGAAAATTTTTATTCAACTCCTGGAAGTCAAAAAGAACTAAGAGTTCTAATTGGTTTTAGAAATAGCTTTAAGTTTTCCTCCATACAGCTGCTAACTTTCCCTGAATATGAACTTGTTCAGCATCAATTTCTATAGGGTCATAAGATGTATTGGCGGCCTCTAAACGGACTAAACTTCCATCACGAAAAAAATGTTTCAAAGTAGTTCCCAATCCTGGAACCATTGCGCTAACAATCGTGCCGTTTCTCAGACGAGCGGGCTCATTAACAGGTTCCATTAGAACCATATCTCCGTCTGCAATAAAAGAATCAATCATTGAATCTCCATTTACCGTCAAAGCAAAAAGTCCCTTTAATTGAAGAACTGAATTTAAGTCTAGAGTTTCCTGTACATCATCAAAAGTTTCAACCAACCCACCTGCAGCTATTGCTCCCAAAACAGGAACCCCCGAAATACTCTCCTCTATTAATTGCAGCGTTCTTGCCTGACCTTCTTGCCATTTTATCCACCCTTTTTGTTGTAAATGTCTTAGACGACTTTGGATTGGTGCCGGAGATCTTAGACCCATAGCTTGCATCATTTGCCTGATTGAAGGGCTGTGATGATGATCTCCAATAAAATCTACAAGCCAGTCATAGAGTTCTTGCTGTGCAGTAGTTAGAGTTTCTTCTGGCATTCGAATCGATTAAGTACATTTGTCCTTCAATACATATGTACCTAAAATATCTAAAAATCGCAACCCTAAATACCTCCAAGCTGGACGGCGAGCAAGGCTTGCTGAACATGCAGCCTGTTCTCAGCCTGATCAAAGACATGACTACTTTTGCTCTCTAAAGCCTCTTCAGTGATTTCTTCTCCTCTATGAGCAGGCAAGCAATGCAAAATGATTGCTCCCTCATCTGCAAGTTCTATTAATTTTTGATCAACTTTATAGTTTTCAAAAATTTTTTTCCTCTTCAAATGTTCTTCCTCTTGCCCCATAGAAGCCCAGACATCTGTGTATACCACTTGAGCTTCCTTCATGGCCTTTGAAGGGTCATTAGTAATAGATATTTTCGAACCAAATTCCGAGAGCGATTTCGCCTTCTCTACAATTTGTGAGTCCGCTTCAAAACCTTCTGGAGAGCAAATTTTCACATTAACTCCCAGCATTGCGCCGCATATCATCAATGAGTTGGCAACATTATTGCCATCTCCGATGTAAGAAAGATTTATCCCTTTAAGCTCCCCAAACTTTTCTTGAATTGTTAAATAATCAGCAAGCGACTGACAAGGATGTTCGAGGTCAGTTAAAGCATTAATGACAGGAATAGTGGACCATTCTGCATATTCTTCAAGTTCTTGTTGAGAAAAAGTCCTAATTGCTAGTGCGTCACAATAACGACTCAAAACCCTCGCTGTGTCTTTAATAGGTTCACCCCTACCAAGTTGTGTGATTTGAGGATTCAAATCAACAGTCTGACCTCCCAGTCTTGCCATTGCTACTTGAAAACTCACTCTTGTCCTAGTAGAGGCTTTTTTGAATATCAATCCAAGAACTCTATTACCTAGATCAATTCTTCTGTTACCTGTTTTTAGCTGTTTAGCTAATTCAAATAAAGATAAAATTTGATCGCTATTTAAATCAGAGGAAGAAAGGAAGTTGCTTTTACTTAAAGGAGTTAATTTAGAAGCTAAGCTTGAAGATGCTGAAGCCATAAATAAGCCTCAAATATCCTTTATCGTGGATAAAGGATATAAAGTCAAGTGATTTAATTAGAAACTTTTTCAGGCATTACGCTGCTTGATAGCATTTTAATTAGATCATCTCCTTCTATAACTTCTTTCTCAAGAATTTTTTGAGAAATATCTTCAAGTAATGAAAGATTATTTTTAAGGATATTTAGGGCTTTTTCATGTGCATCATCTACCAAACTTCTGACTTCTTTATCAATTGCTTGAGCAGTAGCATCACTTAATTCTCTTCTAGGATTATTGTTCCCTCCAAGGAATTGACCTCCTCCTTGTTTGTCATATGCCAATGGACCTAGGATATCGCTCATTCCATATGTACCTACCATTTGCTCAGCAATATCTGTTGCTCTTTGTAAATCGTTTGAAGCACCTGTAGTAACTTTTCCAAAAATTATCTCCTCTGCAGATCTTCCCCCAAGAAGAGTAGCGATTTGACCTTGAAGTTCTTCTTTGGAATTTAGGAATCTTTCCTCTGTTGGGAGTTGAAGAGTATAACCTAAAGCGCTCATACCTCTTGGTACTATTGAAATTTTTGCCACTTTGCTTCCACCAGGCATTAAGTGTCCCACTATTGCGTGGCCAACCTCGTGATAAGCCACAATCTTTTTCTCATCGTCTTGCAAGACTCTGCTTTTTTTCTCAAGCCCAGCAACAACTCTTTCAATGGCTTCATTTAAATCTTGCTGCTCAACTTCTGGGCGGTAAGCTCTTGCCGCTAAAAGAGCCGCTTCATTTACCATGTTTGCTAAATCGGCGCCTGCAAATCCACTTGTAGCTTGAGCAATTCTATCAAGATCTATTTTTGCCGAGAGTTTTACTTTCTTTGTGTAAATTTCTAAAATAGTTTTCCTACCAGATAGATCAGGTCTATCCACAAGAACTTGTCTATCAAATCTACCTGGACGTAATAGGGCTGCATCCAACACCTCAGGTTGGTTTGTCGCTGCAAGTACAATTACAGGCTTATCAGTTGAAGCAAATCCATCCATTTCTGTAAGTAATTGATTAAGAGTTTGCTCTCTTTCATCATTACCTCCAACTACTCCCATTGATCCAGATCTACTTTTACCAATAGCATCTAATTCATCGATAAATATTATGCACGGAGCTTTTTTCTTAGCTTGTTCAAATAAATCTCTAACTCTCGCCGCACCAGCACCAACAAATAACTCAACAAATTCAGAACCAGAAATGATAAAGAAAGGAACTTCTGCTTCACCTGCTACAGCCTTAGACAAAAGAGTTTTACCAGTTCCTGGTGGTCCAACTAATAAAACACCTTTTGGAATTCTTGCACCAATATCTGTATATCTTTGTGGCTTCTTAAGGAAATCAACTATTTCAGTTAATTCGTCTTTTGCTTCATCAACTCCTGCAACATCCTCGAAAGTAACCTTCGATTCATCGTCAGGAACATAAACTTTAGCTTTACTTTTAGTGAAACTTAGGGCTCCTTGAGCTCCACCACCACCCATACTTCTACGAGCGAAAAACTGTAATACAAGAATAAATATTAGTGGTGGTACAACCCAGCTAAGAATAGTAGTAAATATATTGGGTTTTTTGGGAGGTGCCGCTGCGAACTCGACACCTTTTTTCTCGAGCCTTTGAGGTAACTCCATATCAAAAATTGGAGTCGTTGCTAAAACAGAGGGGGCTCCTTCTTCAACTGTAGAAAGTTCGTATCTAATTTGATCTTGTGTTATGTATGCACGTTTAACTTCTCCATCATCAACTTGATTTATGAAAAGTGAATAAGGAACTCTTGGTACTTGTGTATTTTGGCTTGGGAAAAAGCTACTAAAGAGAAGAAGCGCTCCAAAACCAATTAAAACTAAATTAATTATTCCAAAGCGTTTATTTGGTTGATTTTCGTCCTGTCGTATTGGCATTAGCAAAAATTTAATTAATACCAAGTTAAACAATTTTCATCCCAAATCGACTTGTTTAACTGGAGGGAGATCCGAACGAATATCTAATTCTAAAAAATTAACCCCCTAAAAAATCAGTCTCCAACAGATATCTTCTCCTTTTCGATCTAAAAAAGAATGTTGCAATTTATAGGAAGAACTTATTGATTCAAATCCAAAATTGTTCAAAGGACTCATCGAAGACATCCCTCCTAAGAGTTTTGGTGCTACAAAAACTACTAATTCCTGAACACAATTTGCTTCGATTGCACTTGTAGCCAGTTGAGGACCGCATTCCCAAAGAATTTTATTGCAGCCTTTTTTCGCAAGTGAGGAGAGTAATTCGGATGGATCATTCGAATTCAATCTCAATTTCTCTGGACCATTTGGCAAATCAGAAAAGAAAGATTCATTACCCTCTGGCCCATAAGCAATTATTGTTCTAGCGATTTTTGTATCCCAAAGTTTTGCAGATTGAGGCAAGTTCAAAGTTTTTGAAAAAACAACCCTTAATGGCTCAAAATCTGACTTTTCCCTTGAAGTTAAAAGTGGATTATCGGCCCGAACTGTTCCTCCTCCAACTATTACTGCATCGCACTTAGATCGAATTCTATGAACCGAATGCCTTGCAGGAATATCTGTAATCCACTTACTACAACCATTTGGCAAGCCAATTTTTCCATCTAAGCTCATTGCCCATTTTAGAATCCCCCAAGGACGTCCATGACGAACTCGAAAACTAAATTCGCGATTAATTGATTCACATTCTTGACTCAAAACACCCTCGATGACTTCAAGTCCAGAGTCCTTCAATCTTGAGATTCCATTACCTGAAACTCTTGGATCAGGATCGACCATCCCAACAACAACTTTTTTCAAACCTGCTTTGATTATTGCTTCTGTGCAGGGAGGTGTTAAGCCTTGATGGCAACAGGGTTCTAAAGTTACAACGATTGTTCCATCAAGCGACTTCTTTCCCGCCTGAGCAAGTGCTTCTATTTCAGCATGAGAATTCCCCGCGCCTGAATGAAATCCCTCTCCAACAAGTCTTCCCTTCGAATCCAACACAATAGATCCTACTAGGGGGTTTGGGCTTGTCCTACCTTCTGCTAATAAAGCCAGTTGGATTGAGCGTCTCATCCATGGCACCCATATTTTTTGATCCTCAGCCAAATTAATCATTTTTATTCAGCCAATGATCTCCATTCACTTACTAAGTAGGGCGGGATTGGTAAATCATTTATCAATCCTGGCAAGCTAAGTCTCAAAGGTCTATTTTTATCCAACTCAGCAATCAAAGTGCTTAGGTCAAATTCGACAGCAGAGTCATTCAAAGCTTCAACACTGATTTTACTGTTTTTTGTTATGTCTTTTAGATCCCAAGTCTTTCTACCTGAATTAACCATCAAACTAGTTGGATGATCAATCCTTAATGAGCCTGGATAACCCACAATTCTTAAAATTAAATTCTTGGACTCTTTGGAACTTGGATAGACGATAATTTGCCAAGTTTGGTAATCCAAGTCTTTGAGGCTCTCTAAGCTTCTTTTAATCTCTTTTTTCTGATCATTTGAAGTGACTTTTGAATCTGCATAACTTTTATTAGCGCTAGTAAAAAAACAACAACAAATCAAAAGACAAGAAATTATTAGACGAAATGAATTACGAAATCCTTCCATCACTAATATCGTAATCTTCCGATTCAAGTAGTGCATCTAATGCTATTGCTGAGCGAACGAGTGACTGATATTTCTTAATGATACGTTGATTACGTTCAACTATTTTGGAAGGGTCATATTTTTCTGAATTATTAATAGGACTTTCAAAGACTTGGACATTATCGTCCATTAATTCTAAATCTTTTTGTTGCTTAATCAGAGCTATCAAAATTTCATGCAGGCGGGATCTTCTGGTTAAGGGTTTCTCAACTTCATTTTTTTTAAGATTCACAAAACTTTCAAACTAACTATTGAAGTTTTAGTTGATTTTCATCAAAAAAATAGTAAAGCTATAAAAAAGAAATTTTTCTACGCCCATTCATTTAAACCATGCCTGATGAGTCAAAGCAGATACACGTAATAGGAATTGATACTTCAAGTGTTGAAAGTTTTTTTGAAGCTAAAAAAAAACCAATTTTTAAAGCTGAAAGAATCACTGGTCCACAAAGAATTTTAGATTCATTCAAAACTTGGTTAAAGGATAAAAATATAAAAAACAATAAGTTCGAGTTCTTTGCAACTGACAAACTAAATGACTTTATAGATCTATTAAAAAAGGACAAGAAAAAAACAATTGTGTTTTCTGGTGGTGATCCTCTTTGGTTTGGAATTGGTAGATTATTAATTCAAAACTTTCCTTTATCAAAACTTTATTTTGAGCCAGCCGCGACCTCTTTCCAACTCGCTTTTTCCAGACTTGGCAAACCTTGGCAAAATACACAATGGATCAGTCTTCATGGAAGAGACCCGCTTCAATTTGAAAAAGCAATTAAAAAGCTTCCTTCTTCACTTGTGGTTTTAACTGACTCAAATAGAGGAGGAGCTAAGGAGGTTTATCAATTAATGGATTCCTTGGAACTTCAGAAAAAATATGAATTTTGGACTTTCGAAAGGCTTGGATATATCAATGAAAGAATTCTAAAAATATCTTCTGTTGATGATTTCCCAATTGATCTTGATCCATTGCATCTTGTGATTCTTTTAAAAAAAGAAGAGCCTCTAATACAATCAAAAGATTTACCTTTATTTGGAATTGTTGATTCAGTTTTTCTTCAAAATGCAGACTGCCCTGGGTTAATGACAAAAAAAGAAGTTAGGGTTCAAATTCTTGCCGAACTTAATCTCCCAAAGCAAGGAATAATTTGGGACATAGGAAGTGGAGTTGGGAGTATTGGTTTAGAAGCATTAAGGATATCTCCAAATCTAAAATTAGTATCCATTGATAAAAGAGTTGGAAGTACAAATATAATCAAGGAAAACGCCAGAAGGCTTGGCGTTAAGCCATCATTGATAATTGAGGATGAAGCATTAAATATATTTAAACAAAATAAAATAACATCTAGTCTTTCAAAACCAGAAAGAGTTATTATCGGAGGCGGTGGCTCAAACTCACATTTAATTCTTGAAGAAGTTTTGAAGCTGATAAATAGTACTTGTATAATAGTTATACCACTAATATCATTAAAATCTATATCAAAATTAGAGTCGATTTTGAAGCCTAAAGTCCAAAAGTTATCTATTAGTCAACATCAATCTTATAGAGGTGTAAGTATTGGAGAAGATATAAGATTATCTCCTTTAAATCCTGTTTTTATTTTGAAGGGTGAAATTAAATAATTTTTATGTTTTATCAGGTTTCGCAACGTGGGGGAGTCCCCAACCTAATTTATTTCTTAGAACTTGAAAGAACTCATGATCTGAAAGTCTAATGAACTTAACTGGATGATCACTTTTTCTGATTAAAACTCTATCCTCTGGCCATACATAACAGCCTGCACTGCCATCAACTACCATCATCAATCTTTCAGGTGTGGCAGGGAAAACGGTCACTGGCTCTTCATTGCTAAAGACTAAAGCTCTCGATGCTAATGAATGAGGAGATACAGGCGTAAGCTGTAAAACTGGACAATCAGGAGTAATTACAGGTCCCCCAGCACTGAGTGAATAAGCAGTTGAACCGGTAGGAGTAGAGAGAATTACACCATCTGCAGAAATATCGACGGGCGCATGCCGACCAACAGAAATTTCAAAATGACACATACTTGTCATAGGTTCTCTATGCAATGCCATTTCATTGAGGCAAAGAGCTTCCCATCTACATTGATCACCTCTCATAACACTCACTACTAGGCTTGTTCTTTCCTCAATACTCCATTGCCTTGCAACTAAATGTTTGAAAATTTTATCTACATCTGAAAGATACGCCTCAGCTAAAAAGCCTAAATGTCCTGTATTTACAGTGAGTATAGGGATGCCCAATGGTGCAGTTTGTCTTGCTGCAGACAAGACAGTCCCATCCCCTCCCAATACAACGGCAAACAAAATTGAAGAATCAAACCCATCAGGTACACATGAGTTGTATCCTTGTGAACTCATATATTGATCAGGATTAATAAAACCTAATAAACCGCCTGCGCTACTTACTCTTACGACCTCAAAACCAGAATCTTCTAGTTTCTTTTGAAAAGTTTTTGCTGTCTTAACAGCAAGCTCTTTCCCGTCATTAACGATCAGTCCTACTCGGGGCACCGATCATACTTCACAAACTATTGCACAATATTAGCAATTAAATGTCAATATTATTTATTTAATAAATTAAAATTTAATTCAAAAAATCCAACTTTAAAATTGTTCTAAAAATCTGAGATCACTTGTATATAACTTTCTAATATCATCTAGGCCATGACGAACCATGCAAAATCTTTCAACCCCTAGTCCAGCAGCAAATCCACTATATTTTTCTGGATCAATCCCTAATTCCTCTAAGACAGCAGGATCGACCATCCCGCAACCCATAACTTCTAACCACTTACCTCTCCATTGGACATCAACTTCTGCTGATGGCTCCGTAAATGGGAAATAGCTAGCCCTGAATCGAATAGGAAGATCTCCAAAAAATGCTTTTAAAAAGGCCATTACTGTTCCTCTTAAATGACTAAAGTCAAGCTTTTCATCAATTGCTAAGACCTCAACCTGGTGGAACACAGGCGAATGAGTTGCATCAACTGCATCTCTTCGATAAACCCGACCAGGTGAGACAATTCTTACAGGTGGCTTTTTGCTTTCAAGGCAACGAATCTGAACAGGCGATGTATGAGTTCTCAAAAGGTATTCACCTCCCAGATAAAAAGTATCTTGCATATCTCTTGCAGGATGATCAGGTGGAATATTCAGTGCCTCGAAATTGTAGTAATCATTCTCTATCTCAGGACCTTCAGAAACTTGGTATCCAAGACCCAAGAAAAGATCAATTATTTGCTCAGTAGTCGTTATTAAGGGGTGGCGATGTCCTTGAGGAATACCTGTTGGAGGCGCTGTAACATCTATAGTTTCCTTTATAAGTATCTGACTTAGAGCCTGAGTTTTTAAAATTTCAAGCTTTTCCTTGATTAATTCTTGCAATTGAGTTTTTAAAACGTTCGCTCTTTGACCAATTAAAGGTCTTTCTTCATTAGAAAGATTTTTCATCCCTCCCAAAAGAAGTGAGAGTTTTCCTTTCTTTCCAAGGAAACTTAACCTTAATTTCTCTATTGATTCAGAATTTTCAGCAGAAGCAATTTCTTTTGCCGCCTCGCTTTCTAGAATCTCAAGCTCACCGATGAGCTGTTTTAGGGATAATGTTGAACTCAATGAATTGCCATCTCGAGTACTAGTTTAATCGGCAACCTGTCCCAGTTCTAAAAACTAATAGCAAAAAAATGAAACCATTGAAAATTTTAATTAGTAATGATGATGGTGTTTTTGCAGAAGGGATAAGAACACTTGCCACATCTGCAGCGAGCAGAGGACATAAAGTTACTGTTGTTTGTCCAGATCAAGAAAGATCAGCAACTGGTCATGGATTAACTTTACATTCGCCCATACGCGCTGAAAAGGCAGACGAATTATTTGGGGAAGGTATTAAAGCTTGGGGATGTAGTGGAACCCCTGCTGATTGCGTAAAACTCGCACTTAATGAACTTCTTGATCAAAAGCCAGACTTAATCCTTTCTGGAATTAATCATGGACCTAATCTAGGTACGGATATTTTTTGCTCAGGAACTGTTGCTGCTGCACTTGAGGGGACCTTAGATGGGATTCCATCTATTGCTGTGAGCGTTGCAAGTTTTCAATGGAAAAATTTTAATTTCGCTGGGAAACTTTCCTTAGATATTGCAGAGAAAGCAATTCAACAAAATTGGCCCAAGAACTTACTCCTAAATTTAAATATTCCCCCTTGTGAAGAAAAAGAAATGGGTGATTTGGTTTGGACAAGACTTTCAATCAGACAATACGAGGAGCAATTCATTCGAAGAGTCGATCCAAGAGGCAATACCTATTTTTGGATGGCTGGGGAAGCAGTAAAAGATCTTAAATCGGCTGGAGAAGGGCCTAAGGAATGGCCAAGTGATGTTTCTCAAATAGCTTTATGCTCTCCCTCATTAACACCAATTCAACCTGATCTTTTTTGGAGAGGCAATTTAGATGATTTGCCAAACTTAATATAAAAATTAGTTTTTCCTAAAAATCCTTTGCAATAACCATAAAGAAAAAATCAGCCCAATCAAATGGGCAAACAAAACTTGAGTATTACTCAAGACAGAGAGCATTTCTAGAGAAGTAATTGGATAATTTTCCATTGCTCTCATACCTGTTCCAATGGAAATGCCAGGAGCTTGCATTGAAGCCTGCACGAACAAAGCTCCTGCTAAAGATTGATATCCGACCGACGAAAAAACCAATCCGACTAAATCGACAATCAAGCCTCTCTTTAGTAAGCGACTTGTTTCACCTCTACTTGGGCGCGCCTCGCTGCCTAAAGCTCTACCAGTCTTTACTATCAACCAGCCTTGCCAAAGGCTAAATAGCAATAAAATAAATGCCAATGTCGTGAGAGACAAACCTGGCCCTAAGCCCAATGCTCTCTCTGAGTTTCTAGCTAAACTACTTCCAACATTGTTGAACAACAAAACACCCACTACCACTACACCTAAAATTGTTTGAATCCAAAACCGAAGCCAACCAATTCTTCTCATTCCTAGAGAAAGCAATTGAAAGTCGCGTTGATCTGCCATCACGATGAATAAGGCGATAAACCAAACTTGCCATCAAAGCACAAAAATTGCACGTTTATCTTGATTCCTCTCTGTGCTCCTGAAAACGCAAAACTACCTACAGCACTAGCCTTAGGTAGTTTTGACGGTCTTCACTTAGGTCATAAAAAAGTAATAAAAGCCATATTAAAAGAGCCAATTGGTGTTCCTACAGTTGTCAGTTTTTGGCCTCATCCACGTGAGGTTCTCTTTGGAGAATCAAGATTAAGATTGGATTTACCAAATGAAAAAACATTCCTGCTTGAGCCTCTAGGAATAGAGCAACTAGTTTTGGTTCCATTTAATAAAAATCTTGCTTCAAAAAGTGCTGAAACATTTGTAGAAGAAGTTCTAGCAAAAACCCTCCATGCTAAACACATAGCGGTTGGAGAGAATTTTAGGTTTGGACGCAACCGAGAAGGTGACACTTCTACTTTAGAAAAGATAGGTGCCTCTCTAGGTATAAAAATTTCTATTGTTCCTATTGTTAAAGACAATCATGGTCGACTTAGTAGTAGCAGAGTAAGAAAAGCACTCAACGAAGGTGATTTAAAGCATGCAAAATATTTATTGAAGCGTCCTTACACCTTTAGGGGAACGGTGGAGAAAGGAAGAGGTTTAGGAAAAAAAATTGGATGGCCAACTGCAAATTTAAAAATAGATGGGCGAAAGTTCCTTCCATCATTGGGTGTTTATGCAGCTTGGGCTTCCATAGCAAATAAAAAAGAACGTTTCTTAGCAGTTATGAATATGGGCCCTCAGCCAACTATTGATCCAAACTCCTTATCAGCAGTAGAAGTTCACCTTCTAGACAAAGAAATCAATCTATTAGGACATGAATTAATTATCGAACCAGTGCAAAGAATTAGACTACAAAAAAAGTTTGAGAACATAGAGGCACTGAGCAAACAAATAAGTTTAGATGCAATATTGGCAAAAGAAATACTGACAAAAAAACTTTAATCTAATTAATTGTGGGATAAGCGTTGGATAATCCCCAAACCACAAATAAACCTATGCCCCCTAACAAAAAAACACCCCAAAGAAGCACAGTCATATTGTTCTCAGAATCATTTTCCACAATAAAATTTAAATACAAATCATCAAATAAAGGATGACATGAAATCAATACCTGTCACCCCTCCATCAGATAATCGTATTGCTCAATTAATTGACGCGAACCTTGATCGCGCTAGAGAAGGGCTTAGAGTTATGGAAGATTGGTGCAGATTTGGTTTAAAGAGGAGTGATTTTTCAATTCAAATCAAAGATTGGAGGCAACAATTAGGAGTTCATCACCACAATATTTATCGAAAAGAAAGGCTTACATCCAACGATCCAGCTATGGGCATTTCACATCCATTACAAACAGTCAGATCAACACCAGAGGCTGTATTTATTGCGAACTCATCCAGAGTTCAAGAAGCCCTAAGAGTAATAGAGGAATTTACTCGAACAACAGATCCAAATCTTTGTGAAATAGCAAGCAAAATTAGATACGAAACTTATGAGATAGAGATAAAGGTTCTTAACTCGTCAGAAGGGATAAATAAAAGAAAAACCTTAAAAGATTGTTCCGTTTACTTAATAACCTCAAACAGGGGGGATCTAGAAGAGGTTGTTCTTCATGCTCTAAAAGCTGGTGTAAAAATAGTTCAATATAGAGAGAAATTTTTAAACGATAATGAAAAAATTTCACAAGCTAAATGTTTAGCCTCTCTTTGTAAAAAATACAATTCACTATTTATAGTCAATGACCGCATAGATATCGCACTCGCCGTTGACGCCGATGGGATTCATTTGGGGCAAGAAGATATGCCAACAAAAATCGCGAGAGAGCTCCTAGGGGCTGAAAAAATCATTGGCAGAAGCACGCACTGTCTTGAAGACATCAAAAATGCCGAAGGAGAAGGCTGTGATTATATTGGTATAGGACCAATATTTTCCTCTGAAACAAAAAAGCAACTAAATCCAATTGGAATTGACTATCTAAAAAAAGGATTAAGTGAAACTCTCCTACCTGCTTTTGCTATTGGTGGAATCAATAAATCAAATATCACAAAATTAAACCAGATCAATAATCTTCGCATAGCTGTGTCCAATGCAATCATTAATTCAAATGATCCCTTTTCAACAACTGATGAACTTATCAAACTTCTAAAATGCAATTAAAAATTAACGGCGAAATTAAAACCATTAACAACTCGAATGAAGAATTACTAATGGAAGCTTTGCTTGAAAACTTAGGTTACAAACCTCAGTTAGTTGTAGTTGAATTAAATGGTGAAATTATTAGCCCAAAAGTTTGGACAAATACAAAAATCAAACATGGAGATTGCTTAGAGGTTGTGACAATTGTTGGTGGAGGTTCCTACAGTTAGTTAATCCTGAATAGATAAGTGTTCAAAACTACTCGCTTTAGTTGGATTAAAAGAAAACAGATTTTTTCTTTTCTGGTTGTTTCAACAATAATCTTTTTTTCTTTATTTACCAATCCCAACACTGCAGCAGCAGCTAGTGGAGGACGAATAGGTGGAGGAAGTTTTCAGGCGCCTTCTTCACCACGAAGACAAAATTACGGAGGCTATGGAGGCAATAACTTTCGAGGTTATGGAAGTGGGTATAGAGGAGGTGGTATTGGTTTTCCTTTCTTATTGCCAATATTTGGCTTTGGTGGAGGTGGGATTTTTGGTTTTTTAATACTTATGTCAATTGTTGGTGTAATTGTTAATTCATTTAAAAGCTCTTCAAATTTTTCCAACGCAAGCAATAACTCAATAGTTTCTCAATCAACGAACCCATCCAAGGTTTCTTTAATTCAGTTTCAAATTGGCTTACTGGCAAGTGCAAAAGAAATTCAAGTGAACCTAAGGGAGCTTGCTGCCTCTTCAAACACCTCAACGTCATCTGGCCTTCAAAGAGTTCTTCAAGACACAACACTGTCCTTACTTAGGAAGCCTGAATTATGGGTCTATTCAAATATAGAAACAGGTTCTGTTCCATATGCCTCAGCAGAATCAACATTTAATCGGATATCAATAACTGAAAGAAGCAAGCTAAAGGCAGAGCTCACATCAAACTATTCTGGTCAAATATCTAGCTCAACAAATAAACAATCCAATCCTGGGGAATCTGATTCAACAAATGAATACATCGCAATAACGATTCTCGTAGCAACAAAAAAAGATTTAAGTCTTCAAAACTCCGCAAACACCGAAGTCATCACAGAAGCTTTGAGAATCTTAGGGTCAATATCATCTAATGACTTAATTGCCTTAGAAGTTATCTGGCAACCTGACGGAGAAGGAGAGACACTGAGAGAAGAAGAACTAATAATTCAATACCCAAATCTTAAACATTTATAAAGTCAGTGTCCAAAATAACCAAAAAACGGATTTCTTTATATTTTTTTCATCTTATTTACGTAAACAACAGTCAATTTTTACGTAAATAGCAGTTAGGATTCGCTCACATATTTATCAACTACGGAAGTGTCGGCTTCTTCGCAACCAGAACCTCGCTCAATGAAATGGGAAAGCTCGGGAGAGTTAGCTCAAAGAGATTTATCAGAATTAGTCACTCGTCTTCTAGATGTTGAATCGAGCAACAATAGTGATGAGCTAACAAGACTTAGTAGCAAATATGACGGAGAATCTTAAGACTACAAATAACCCCTTGCGCTCCTCAAGTTATTAGTTCAACTTAGGTGAAAGAAGTGAGTTTAATGAGAAGAAAGACTATTCAATGGATAAACACTCCTGTTATTTCTGAAGCAATATTCCGTTATGAGAAAGGTCTACTTCCTAACTCAATGAAACTATGGTTAGAGCAGGTTCTAGAAATAAAATCCGAAAAATCCCCGACAAAATAAAATCAAAATTAGGTTGATAAAATTCTCATAGCAGCCATCGCGGCTCCATAACCATTATCAATATTCACTACTACTAACCCTGGCGCACAACTTGCAAGCATTCCCTCCAAAGCAGTTTTACCACCACCACTCATCCCATATCCAACTGAGACAGGAAGTCCAATAATTGGCTGAGGGATTAACCCAGCCAGCACCGTAGGTAAAGCCCCCTCCATTCCTGCACATGCAATAACTACTTTTGCTAATTTTATTTCTTCAAGCCTGTCTAGCAACCTGTGAAGTCCTGCTACGCCAACATCAATCAACAATTTAGTTTTTATGCCATGAAAATTCAAAGCTATTTCTGCTTCTGATGCCACTCCAACATCACTGGTTCCTCCAGTCAAAATAATTACTTCTTCCTCAGAAGAAGTACATTCCTTAAATTCCCCCAAAGTTAGGCAACCAGATATTTCATGAAATTCTGCAGAAGGAAATTCAACTAAAAGTTTTTGACCCTTTTCTTTAGTTAGTCTTGTCACTAAAGCAGTTTCACACTCACGTTGATATTTTTTCAATATTTCAGATATTTGTTCAATTGTTTTATGCTCCCCCCATATGGCCTCAACTACGCCGAGTCGAGTTCGCCTCTGAAAATCAATAATTGATTCATTCATTTTTACTCTGGATTTAATTCCCCCTCAAAGATCAATGGAAAAGGATTTCCACTTTGTTCACCTGTTTCCTTTCTGGCAATCTTTTCAAAGTCATGCTGGACAAGATTTATTTCTGTCTGCGAGATGCTTTTCCAAACGGCTCTTGACTCCCATCCAATTAATAAGGTTGCTTCCTCTTCTTTAGGATCCCAAAAAAGTTGGCGTCCTAAAAAACCATCTTGTTTTAACAACCATGGCTCCCAACTTCCTTCTTCAGCTTTTAACCAAGCATTTTTAAATTTTTTCGGAACATCAAGCTTAAGGTGCTCGACAATAGATTCCTTTGGAAAATTCACTTTCAATAAAGACTCAGCTTGAATATTTTTCACGTTTCCAAAAATAGTTGAAATAAAAATCACACCTAATAAAAGGAAACTAAATATTTTTTCGATAAAATATTTAGTTCTAAGAGTTTTCATTCCTTTTCATTAAAACAACTGCATGACAACATATACCCTCTTCTCTTCCCTCCGCACCTAATTTCTCATTTGTAGTAGCTTTAACTCCTACATCATCAATGTTCAATCCTATTTTCTTAGATATCTTCTCCTTCATTAAGTCAATATAAGGTTTTAATTTTGGCCTTTCAGCGACAATAACTGAATCAATATTTTGAATTTGCCAACCTTTCTTCTCAATTAATTCCATGACATGTCCAAGCAGAATTAAACTGTCTGCATTTTTCCACTTAGGGTCATCTGGAGGGAAATACTTTCCAATATCGCCCAATGATAACGCACCTAATATTGCGTCCATAATTGCATGAGTAAGAACATCTGCATCACTATGCCCATCAAGGCCTAAACCCTCTGGATGGTTTAACTCGACCCCTCCAAGAATTAAAGGTCGTCCAGAAACCAATCGGTGCATGTCATAACCGTTGCCTATTCGTAAGTTCACTTCAGTTTTCAATAATGAACTTCTTTTAATAAATGATAATTGGTCGAGCTTCCAAAGTTCGAACAAATCGGGTCTACGTGACTTCGTCCTGATTTCTCTTTGCTTCTGCCTCCATTCTCTAATTAATTTATGATTACCACTTAAAAGGACATCAGGAACTTTCACACCTCTAAATTCTGCGGGTCGGGTGTATTGGGGATGTTCTAAAAGAAACTCATTATGACTTTCTTCTTCTAATGATTCGGCACTGCCTAAAGTTCCCGGTAATAGACGTACAACTCCATTAATAAGAGTTATTGCAGGAATTTCTCCACCCGTAAGAACAAAGTCTCCAATTGAAATTTCTTCATCAGCTAAAGACCGAATCCTTTCATCAAATCCCTCATAGCTACCACATATCAATATGAGTTGATCTTCTTTTGACCATCTAGAAAAATCAGATTGAGATATTTTTCTACCTTGTGGAGTCATCAAAAGTATTCTTTTTTTATTGAGCTTTGGAATTTGATCAAAAACCGAAAAATAGGGTTCTGGCTTTAAGACCATTCCTGCGCCTCCGCCATATGGCTCATCATCAACTTTTCGATAATTATCCATAGCGTGGTCACGAGGATTATGTATATGAATTGATGCAATCTTCTCTTCAAATGCTTTTTTTATTAGTCCATGATTAAAAAAATTTTTAAAAGCTTCTGGGAAAAGGCTTACGACATCGAATCTTAATTTACTCATATAAATTAGCTACCTTCATAACCAAACTCATTAAGCCGAGAAGATTTACTTCTCCAGTCAGGCACAACTTTAACAAACAGTTCTAGATAGACATTTCCATTAATTAAAGTTTGAATTTGCATTCTTGATTCCTGGCCAATTTTCTTCAACATGCTTCCCCCTTTACCTATTAAAATTCCTTTCTGACTTTTTTTCTCAACACAAATAGTTGCAAGAATTCCAGTTCTTGATTTCTGTTCAGATTTTTTTTTCGAGGTTATGTCTTCAATTTTATCAATAGAGACTGCAACACTATGAGGTACTTCTTCGCGTGTATTTATTAAAACTTGTTCTCTTATAAATTCAGCTATCAAAAACTTCTCAGGATGGTCACAATTCATATCACTTGGATATAGCTGAGGTCCAAAAGGTAGTGTTTCTTCTATTTCACTAATTAATTCATTACATCCCTGACCTGTAAGAGCGCTACAACAAAAGACTGGCCAATTAGTACCCTCTAAAAATTCTAAATATTCTTTCTTTCTTTCTTTAAATTGACTCAACGCTAAAAGATCCCATTTATTCAAGGCAACAATGACAGGGATTTTTAAATTCCTGATCAAATTCAAAATAAATGCGTCCCCCCTCCCTGGAGAATGGCTGGCTTCAAAAATAACTAAGACTGCATCAACATCTCCAATAGATCTCTTGGCACTCTGAACAAGTCTTTCACCTAATAAATGATGTGGTTTATGAATACCAGGAGTATCTACAAAAATAATCTGAGACTTTTCATTCGTGAGTATTACTTTCAATCGATTTCTAGTGGTTTGAGCAATTGGAGATGTAATTGCTATTTTCTCACCGATAAATTTGTTTATGAAAGTTGATTTGCCTACATTGGGTCTGCCGATTAATGCAATAAACCCTGATTTAAAATCCTGTTGACTCAAATCTCCCAAAGACATTTCCTTTCTCTACGATTATCTATAGCCTTACTATAAAAGTGCAATAAAACCATGAATGATCAGAAACCAACTTTTAAAGAAGCAATGGAAGCAACAATGATTTGGTGCAAAAGTTGGGAAAATGATGAAATAAGTGACGAAGTTATTTCTGATCGAATTGGCGAGCTTATTAAAACGGTGGAAGGTGCAAGAGGATTTTTTGTTGTAAGTCTCTCAATAGATTGTCCATTAATGGATAGATTCCCAGATGCTTTGATTTTTCAATTAAGAAGTTCTGGAGATATTATTGTTGATTTAACCGTAAAAAATCTTGCAATGAGTTCAGCCATGGTGATAACACATCATGATAATAATGATTCACAAGAAATCCAGTCAGAGAGAATAAAAATTCGATGTATTGAGTTACTTAAGCTATTAGATTCAACTCAGGTAAAAAAACGTTTAGATGTTTTACTTGAAGCAACAAAAGGAAATGGAACGGACTTGAAGTTTATTAACAAATGGGGTTATAACGATAAACAAATCAATGCAATATCAGAAAGTATCTATGAAGTTGCGACATAAAAAAAGAGCCTTGCGGCTCTTTTTTTATGTCTGGTTTATAGAATTAATCTCTTCTTCCACCACCTTGAAGAGCAATGATTAAACGAAGAACAAAAACAAATAAGTTTATGTAAGTTAGGTACATTCCTAATGCTCCAGCTAAATACTGCTCGTCGTTATATCTTCTTGGCATTGTGTAGAAATCTACAAAAGACATTGCAACAAAAAGTACAGTTCCAAAACCAGCAATCATCAATTCAAAGCCACTGCCTCCAAACATTCCTGGAGCAAATAAACCTCCAACAAATTGGAAGACCATAGCGATAATCAAACCAAGCAATCCAAGACCAACTGCACCTTGCAAAGCTTGGCCAACGTTATCACTCATTTTCCTGCCAACTGAAGAAGCAATTACGAAAGTAATTCCAGTCGCAAATACTGCAGTTCCTATCGCGCCCATTCCTGCAACTTGAATTGCTAAGCCAACAATCCCACTGAGAGTGAAACCAGTAAGCAAGCTAAATCCAGTCAAGAGTGGAAGAGCTTTGGAGTTATTTGCATTATTGGCAGCGCTACTTGCCATAAAAAATAAAACTATTTCTGCAATAAATGCGACTATAAATAGAGGGCCGAATAAAGGATTGTTAGTTGCTTGTAAAGAAAGTCCACCTAAAACACCTAATCCAGTTAATGCCATTCCTCCGCCTACATAAGGCAAGGCTTTGTTTACTACATTTGGGCCAATAAGTGCACTAGATTGTGCTTCACGAATAGCTTGTTGAAAATTGCTGTTTGCTGGCATAACGCACCAGATAATTATTAATACCTATTCTGGCACAAAAAAAATAAGTCTCCATGAATGTGAATGCGGATCACCCTATCGTCTTTTTTTATCTAGTTCTGCATAAGCATCAACAACGCTTTGAACAAGTGGATGTCTTACTACATCTGCTGAAGTAAGTCTGCAAACTGAAATTCCATCAACCTTTTCGAGTAAGTCTGCTGCTTCTATAAGTCCGCTCATTTGTCCATATGGCAAGTCAACCTGGGTTATATCGCCAGTTACTACCATCCTTGACCTCTCACCTAATCTGGTAAGAACCATCCTCATTTGTGCTGGTGTCGTATTTTGAGCCTCATCAAGTATGACAAATGATTCTTCTAAAGTCCTTCCTCGCATGTAAGCCAAAGGCGCAACTTCAATCACGTTTTTTTCTATAAGCAAATTAGTTTTTTCTTGTCCAAGTAAAGAGTGGAGAGAATCATATAAAGGCCTTAGATAAGGATCAACCTTTTGCTGTAAGTCCCCAGGTAAAAATCCCAATCTTTCGCCAGCTTCAACTGCAGGTCTTGTCAAAATAATTTTCTCGATTTTCCTCTCAGTTAGCATTCGCACAGCTAATACAGTTGCCAAGAAAGTTTTTCCTGTTCCTGCTGGGCCTAAAGCAAAAGTAAGATCACTTTTTTCCATAGCTTCTACATAAAATTTTTGTCTAATTGTTCTTGGTCTTAAAAGATTTCCTCTTTGACTTCTCGCTAAAACTTTATTTGTGGATTTGGCATGATCATTTTTTTTACCATTATCCAATGCTTTAGCCGCGGCATGTAAATCAACGGGCGAGACAATTTGCCCTTCTTCCCAAATTGGTCTAACTAATTCAACAATTGCTGCAGCTTTCTCTAATTGGTAAGAATTTCCTTTTATTTCGAGTTGCAACCCCCTTAAGGCAAAAGCAGCACCTGTAAGGGTTTCTAATCTATGAAGTGTTGACTGACCAGTTCCCGCTAAAGCAGTAGCAGCATCGGAATCAGGCAGATCTATACAAAAGCGACCTTCAGTGGTTGCTTCAGACATAAATTTTTTTGAAGTTATTGATACTCATCAAAACTTCTTATTCAGAAGTTTCGGATGCAGCTGCATCTTTTTTCTTTGCTGATCTTTCTTTTTCTTGTTTTTGCTTACCTAGGACTTCAGCTGGTCTAACTTTCTTTTCAAGGAGTCCTCCTTTTTCTAATAAAGTTCTTACAGCATCAGTAGGTTGAGCACCTTGCCCTAGTCGAGTTCTTAAAGCCTCTGTATCTAATCTGGTTTCTTTGGTTCTTGGATTGTAAAAGCCTAGTTCTTGTAGGGGGCGACCATCTCGCCTTGAAGTGCTATTACATGCAACTAGACGAAAACTGGTTTCACGCTTTTTACCAAACCGCTTGAGGCGGAGCTTGATCATCTTCGATTTATTTGTAAGTGGATTGAACTCAAAGGTTCTTCATCTTGATAATACTCCACGGATGATTAATTTAGCCTTTTGATATCTCTAAAGATCACCAAAACCTTTCTTTTTCTTAATTGGTCGCTGTCTTCGGGGGGGCAAACCTGGACCTCCTTTTCCTTTCCTTGACTGATATGGATTAGCACCAGATGAAGGCATACTAGGTAGTCCACCCATACCAGGGAGACCTCCATCCATACCGGGAAGACCTCCTCCTGTAGACATCTGCTTCATCAAGCCTCGCATCCTTTGAAAATCCGCGAGAACCTTATCAACGTCTGCTGGCTTATGTCCACTGCCACTTGCAACCCTTCGACGTCTTGATGGTTGCGCTGCCAACAATTCAGGTTTATTCCTCTCCTCTACTGACATTGAACCAATCATTGCCTCGATTTTTTTAAGTTGATCTTCTCCACTTTTAATCATTCCATCATCAATTTTATTCATCCCAGGAATCATTTTCAGCAGCCCCCCTAACGAGCCCATTCGCTTTATCATCCTCATCTGTTTTACGAAATCTGAAAAATCAAAAGTTGCTTCTTGAAGCTTCTTTTGCATGATTTCTGCATCAGCAATTTCAACTTCTTTCTGTGCTTTTTCGACAAGAGTTAAAACATCGCCCATCCCTAAGATTCTGCTAGCCATCCTCTCGGGATAAAAAGGTTGCAATGCCTCAACCTTTTCTCCAGTACCTATAAATTTGATTGGTTTTCCACTGATTTTTCTGATAGAAAGAGCAGCTCCACCTCTCGAATCTCCATCTAGCTTCGTGAGTACAGCGCCTGTTATTCCTACTTTTTCATGAAAACTTCTGGTAATGTCAGCGGCCTCTTGGCCAATCATTGAATCAACTACCAATAAAACTTCATCTGGTTGAACGGCCTCTTTAATTCGAACCATCTCTCCCATCATGTCGGTATCAATTTGGAGCCGCCCAGCAGTATCTACAAGAACAGTGTCAAAACCTTCTTTTTTAGCTTTTTCCAAGCCTTTTTTAGCAATCTCCTCCGGCTTTAAATTAGAACTTAAATTAAAAACCTCTACATCAATTTGTTTTCCCAAAGTTACTAATTGATCAATAGCGGCTGGTCTGTAAGTATCGGCAGCCACAAGTAATGGCTTTTTATTTTTTTCTTTAAGAAGCAATCCAAGTTTTGCTGTAGCGGTTGTCTTTCCAGCTCCCTGAAGTCCAGCCATCAAAATGACCGTTGGCTGTTCCTCTGAATTTGCTAAGGGGTCATTCTCTCCTCCCATAACATTCACAAGTTCTTCATGAACTACTTGAATGAATTTCTGTCCAGGGTCTATACCTCTTACAACTTCTGTTCCAACTGCCTTTACTCTTACTTCATCAATAAATTCTTTTACTACAGACAAGCTGACATCTGCATCTAATAAAGCTCGTCTGACCTGCTTAAGTGCTTCATCAACATTCTCCTCTGAAATTTTAGCTTCACCTTTAAATGCCTTTACAGCATCTTCAAATTGATTAGTTAGTTCCTCAAACATTTTCTTAGAGTTACAGAAATAATTTAAAAAATTATTTTTTAATTTCCACTAATATAGTCAACTATTAGCCAGTTTTTTTTATTCTTACCTATTATATATTTAACTTTCAAAGAAGGAATAACCGTTTCTGATAAAATCTCACCCGAAGAACTAATCAATTTATCTTGATAGTTTAATTCAACATCTGCTGCAATTCTCCTGTCAGATTTTTGAACAATATTGATTGAAGTTATATCTGCATTAATAATCTGTCTTTGTCCTAATAGTTTATCTTTCTTTCTCTGTTCAATAACTCTATTGAATAGAGAGGCTCTAGCAAAAGAAGAAAGAAACTGACTTTCCGAACCATTCAAAATGTCCGCCTTACCTTCCAGCCATGATTCAACAAGAGATTTAATTTCTTGATTTGAGGGGTCTAATGAAGTAAGA
>OBOA01000017.1_pt1 | contig 22663 bp, 18 predicted proteins | sample 1535281 | NCBI WGS metagenome assembly OBOA01 (sample SAMEA3275639, study PRJEB22092) | marine metagenome | biome: 01000035; feature: 00002223; material: Deep Chlorophyll Maximum | collected 2014-06-19T13:00:00+00 | depth 75 m
GTTGAAGATCGCCAGCGAACTCGCAATCTGGCTCTCGCCGCCGCTGGCGGCCGGCCGCACGCAGAGCAGCCCTGTCATCTGACACATATCGCTGTGCGGGTAGAGGGCTGCGTTCGTTGTATATCCACGGGTACTTCCTCGGCTGATGTCATTGCCGTGGTCGGTAACAGCAGCCAACCGCTGGCCTTTTGAGTTCTGGGAAACGGCGTCACCAAAATGTGCGGCGATTCCCCAATAGGCAGCCCGCTGTTCTGCATCACTGTAGTCTTGGACCGGTATTGGCCCTCAATTTGAAGTCCAATCCATTCGGCGCAAGCAGGAGCTAATAAAACACCATTTCTGTAGTGACCTGTATTAATTAATAGACCTGGTTCTAGTTGTTTTAATAAGGGAGCAGCTTCATTAGTTGGCCTAGCTCTTATTCCGCTCCATTCATGACAGACTTTTGCATTGATCATCCATTTTGGAGAACCGTTTTTCAGGTTTAGCATTTTTTGTTTATCTAGTTGGCTTGGTTTAGTTCCTTTTTCGACAGTTGCTCCTATAAGCATGCGATTGGGTTTATGGTGTATAAAGTTTATAGATTGATAATTTAATATTGCAGGCCATTTCTTCCAATTCGGAGTTTCTTTTTTTAATTCTAATTCAATAACTTGTCCTAATATTGGTTCTAAAAGTATTTCATGACCTAATGGTTTTAATAAATTTTGAGTATTTAATGCAGAACAAATGATGATATAATCTTGATTAATAGATTGATTATTTTCAAGATTAATAGTCCAGCTTTTATCATTTAAATTACTATTTTTACTTATTCTAATAACACTTTTGTCGATTTTATTTATCTTCATTTGATCAAGACTTTCCATTAATGACTTGATTAACTTTATTGGATTTAATCGACCATCTTCACGAGATATTAATCCCCCTATTAATCTTGTCTCAAATATAGAATTCCAGAAATCTAAAGAATTTTTATCTAAAAGTTCAATTCCATAATTTTTTTTATTATGACTTAATTCAATCATTGATTGATACTCTTTGTCTGAACTTGCTAATTTAATTAATGGTTTTTCAAGAATAAAATCTGTCTCAGAATAGTTTATTTGTGTAAGCCATTCTTTCCATAATTTCATACTTTTTTTTCTTAGTAAAAAAGCTCTTCCTTTTGATCTTTTGTAGATATTTCCCATGAGAACACCCAAACTAGCTTGTGTTCCATTTTTTGGATTTAAATTATTTATTTCTGAATTTAATGTTGGGTCGATTAAATTTACTTGATAACCTTTTTTCCCTAAGTGAAAGGCAGTTGTAATTCCTGCTATCCCACCTCCAACAATTGAGATTTCGGTGTGTTTTTTTTCTGTTTTTTGGCTATTCATTTGCACAGATGCTATGAAATTTGCTTGTTAATTTTCAATGTGTGGTCTAAAAAAGAGAATAGTTTAAGGATATAGCTATAGTGAGCATCAAAACAGTTATTTTGCAGTTCATTTGTCCTGATAAGCCAGGACTTGTAAGTGATTTGGCAAGTTGGATAGCGAGTAAAAATGGCAATATTAGACATGCTGATCACCATACAGATGCAGATGCAAAATTGTTTCTAAGTCGCATTGAGTGGGATTTAGATGGATTTCTGCTTGATAAAAACGAAATCACCTCTGAGGTAAATTTACTGGAGCAAAGATTGAATGGAAAAGCGGTCTTGAGCTTCTCTGATGATTTTCCTAATGTTGCAATCTTTGTTAGTAAGCAGAGTCATTGTTTAGTTGATCTTTTATGGAGAGTTAAGGCAGGCGAATTATGTATGAATGTACCTTTAGTTATCTCAAATCATTCAGATTTAGAGGAAATTTGCTCGAGTTTTTCCATTCCTTTTAAGCTTATAGAAGTAAATAAAAATAATAAAGCAGATTCCGAAAGTAAAATTTTAGATTTACTACATGAGTACAACATTGATTTAGGCGTTTTGGCTAAATATATGCAAATTTTAAGTAGTTCATTTTTAGAGCAGTTTCCAAATCTCATTAATATTCATCATTCTTTCCTTCCTGCTTTTAAAGGGGCTCAACCATATCATCAAGCTTGGGATAGAGGAGTAAAATTAATTGGTGCAACAGCGCATTATGTCACTAAGGATCTTGATGCTGGTCCCATAATTGAACAGACTATATCTAACGTGAGTCATCGTGATGAAGTATCAGATTTAATAAGAAAGGGTAGAGATTTGGAGCGAGTCGCTTTAGCAAGAGCTTTAAGATTGCATTTAAAAAGACAAGTTATTGTTTATAGAGGCAGAACGGCTGTATTTACATGATTAATAATGCTTATTTCCTAAATTTAAAAAATAATTTTTCAGACAATGTTGGCTGGACTTGTTTTCAGTTAGGTGTATTTTGTTTGCCGTCCAGCGCGTTAATTTCTTGTGTATTTTTGCTTGTAGCTCTTTTTGAAGGAGGTCTTAAAAGAAGAGATCTCTATTGGAGGGAATATTGGAATTATCCGCTAGTGCTCGTAACTTTTTTGATGATAATTGGTTCAATTCGTTCTCATACCGGCTGGCTAGCTTGGCTTGGTCTTTTTAATTGGTTGCCATTCTTCTTGTGTTTTTGGGGCTTGCAACCATATTTGCTAACTCCTGAAAGAAGAAAAAAATGTGCTTCTTGGCTTGTCTTCGGAAGTCTTCCTGTTTTAATAACTGGCTTTGGTCAGTTATGGCTTGGTTGGGAGGGGCCTTGGCAGATTTTTGATGGTTTAATAATTTGGTTTATTTCTCCAGGAGGAGAGCCGCTAGGCAGATTGTCTGGGTTGTTTGATTACGCGAATATTGCTGCTGCATGGTTATCGGGTGTATGGCCATTCTGTTTGGCGTCTGTTTTGCATCCTTTTATTCTTGGAAGAAACCGTGCTATTCCATGTGCTCTTTTAATTGCTTTTATTTCAGGAATGATTTTGACTGACTCTAGAAATGCATGGGGTGCAATTTTTTTAGCCTTACCACTAGTTTTTGGTTCAGCATCATGGAGTTGGTTAATTCCTTTAATGCTTATTTGCTTTCTTCCGGTGATTATTGCGGTTTTACCATTTTTTGACTTTGGGATTCAACAATTTGCAAGAAGTATTGTTCCTGAATCTATTTGGATGAGACTAAATGATATGCAATTCGTTGATACTAGACCTTTTGAAGCAACGCGCATTGGTCAATGGAAAATAGCATTTAACTTAATTTTTGAGAAACCATGGTTTGGTTGGGGGGCAGCAGCTTTTTCAATTATTTATCCTTTAAGGACAGGGTTATCTCATGGTCACTCTCATAATTTGCCTTTAGAATTAGCAATTAGTCATGGCATAATAGTCTCTTTTTTAATTAATATATTTGTGTTTAGCTTATTATTAATTTCTTCCTTTAAGAGAATATTTAACAATTTAAATCTTCAAAAAAATATAATAGTAGATCGAGCTTGGTGGACCTCTACTTTAATTCTTATTTGTTTTCATGCGACAGACATTCCACTTTTTGATAGCAGAATTAATATCTTAGGTTGGATATTATTGATAGGTCTTAGATGTATGATCTATAATTCTACGAGCTACAATAATTCATTAAAACAATTTAATAAAGTATTAAATTAATTCTCCTTCTTCAATTGTAATTTGTCTTTCATAAATTGAGTGTTCATTAAATATTCTGGCAGTTAAAAAGCTAGCTATACATGTAATTAAGAGTGGCTTTAGTATTAAAAGATTTTTAGTTAATGCGAAGGCTAAAAACATAGCTGTTAAAGGGGTTCTTGAGCATCCAGCTACGAATCCCCCCATTCCTGCGAAAATATAGGTTGTTGGAACATGGCCAGTTATTGTTTCTACTCCAATACCACTTGCTAATCCTATTGCTCCGCCCAAGGTAAGCATTGGATAAAATAAACCACCTGGTGCGCCTGATGCAGCAGCAAGGCCAGAGGCAAAGAATAAAACAAAAAATATACTTATTGCAAGTGTGAAATTGCTACTTTCATTAACAATAATTTTTTGTAATCCTTCGATATTGTGAAAATTTTCCGGAATAATTGAATACATAGTACCAAGCAATAAACCCGATAAACTCATTCTTTCAATGGTTTTATTTTTAAACCATTTATTTCCTAGAACTTGCATTTTTAAAACATATCGGCAATACATTTCTGCTAATAATCCTAATATAATTCCTAAAAAAATTAGGTATAAAAAATCTATAGGAAAGAATTCGATTACTGGTGTGTAAGCTCTCTCTAATTGAAAACCTAAATTATTAACAAATCCACCAGCTTTTTGATCTAGTCCAATCGCTTGCAAAATATCAGCGCAACTATCAGCCCAGAAAGTTGTTACTACTACTAGTAAGAGGACTACTGGTCTGGCTGAATTTAGAAGTTCTTCAATTGCATAGACAAAGCCTCCAATAGGCGCACTAAAAATTGCTGCAATTCCAGCTCCTCCGCCTGCTGCAACTATGACTCTGCGAAATGAAATAGGGGCTTTTAGCCATTTTGCCATTTTCCAAGCAACAGATCCTCCCATTTGAACGGCGGGGCCTTCTGGGCCTAGTGGAAATCCACTGCCAATAGCAATAATTCCAGCAAACAGTTTTACTATTCCAACTCTTAATCCCATGGGGACTGGCTTATGGCGAAGGAAAGCAATGATGTGACTTACGCCCGCTCCTTTTGCTGCAGGGGCAAAATTTTGAATGAGCGATCCAGAAATCAAGCCTCCCAATGCTCCTAGTATTGGTAAAACTATCCATCTAGGCATAGATGCAAGAAGATTTGATCGATAATCTTCTAATGCATGAATTCCAGTTTTAAATAATATTCCCGTTAATGCTGCTCCTAAACCTGTAAGTATGAGAGCAAGAATTACATTTAGCCATTTCCTCTGAAGAAGTTTTTTTATGCTTTGAGTTGATTTTTTTTGTATTGGATTTTGACTTTTACTTTTGATCATTTAATTCAATTTAGGTTTGTAAAATAGAGGCCTCTTCTTCTTTTGTTATTACACGACCATCTTCTATAAAGTTTGGTATTTCATTAAAGTTTAAGTATCTGTAGATTTCGTCAGTTATTGGTGAAACTTTTTTGGAAGCTATTGCAAGATATTCATCAGTTGTAGGGATATGACCTAACAAAGCGCAAACAGCAGCCAATTCTGCACTTCCTAAGAACACTTGAGCTCCTTTTCCTAATCTGTTGTTGAAATTTCTTGTACTTGTTGAGAAAACAGTTGAATTATCTTCTACACGAGCTTGATTGCCCATGCATAGAGAACAACCAGGCATTTCCATTCGGCTACCAGCTTTTTCAAAAATCTCGTAGTATCCTTCTTTTTTCAAAATTTCTTCGTCCATTCGTGTTGGCGGACATACCCATAATCGTGCTGATATCTTCCCCTCTCCTTCGAGAATTTTTGCAGCGGCTCGATAATGACCAATATTAGTCATACACGAACCAATAAAAACTTCTTGAATGGGAGTGCCTGCGACTTCGCTTAAAAGTTTGACGTTATCAGGATCATTAGGACAAGCTAAAACAGGTTCTTTCAGTTCATTCAAGTCTATTTCGATGGTTTCTGAGTATTGAGCATTTGAGTCGGCTGATAGTAAATTTGGTTTTTTTAACCAATCTTCCATTTCTTGAATTCTTCTACTTATTGTTCGGGCATCTTTATATCCCCTAGCAATCATATTTTTAAGTAAAACAATATTGCTTTTTAAATATTCACTGATTGTTGATTCAGACAGTTGAATAGTACATCCAGCACAAGATCTTTCTGCACTTGCATCAGTCAACTCAAAGGCTTGCTCTAATTTTAGGTTTGGTAGACCTTCAATTTCTAATATCTTTCCATTGAACACATTAACTTTGTTTGCTTTTGCAACGGTCAGAAGACCTTGTTGTATGGCCATCCACGGAATGGCATTAACTACATCTCTTAAAGTGACACCAGTTTGTAAAGACCCTTTAAAACGAACAAGAACTGACTCCGGCATATCTAAAGGCATGGAACCAATGGCTGCCGCAAATGCCACCACTCCCGAACCTCCTGGGAATGAGATGCCCAACGGGAATCGTGTATGACTGTCGCCACCTGTCCCGACTGTGTCCGGCAAAAGCATCCTGTTTAACCAACTGTGAATAATTCCATCACCGGGTTTTAATGCTATTCCTCCTCTTTCAGCAAAAAAATCAGGGAGTTCTTTTTGAGTTTTGATATCAACAGGCTTGGGATATGCTGCCGTATGACAGAAACTCTGCATAACTAAATCAGCAGAAAATCCTAAACACGCTAATTCTTTCATTTCATCTCTAGTCATCGGACCAGTAGTGTCTTGACTACCAACTGTTGTCATTATTGGCTCACAACTTGCACCAGGGAGCACGCCTTCTAAACCGCAAGCTTTTCCAACCATTTTTTGAGCTTGTGTAAACCCATACTTTGATGCAGGTGGCTGACCAGGACGAATAAAAAGAGTAGAGGGTGGAAGTTTTAATTTTGTTCTAACTTTGTCTGTCAAAGCTCTTCCAATCATTAAAGGAATTCGCCCACCCGCTCTTACTTCATCAGTAATAGTTTGTGGTTTTAAGTCAAATTTTGATAGAAGTTCTCCACTGTTTGTCTCATTTTTACTTCTTCTAACTTCTCCTTTGTAAGGAAAAATAGTAATTACATCACCTGTTTTGAGATTGGTTACATCGCATTCAATTGGAAGTGCACCTGAATCTTCAGCAGTATTAAAGAAAATAGGAGCAATTTTGCCTCCTATTACAACCCCACTCCCTCTTTTATTTGGTACGTAAGGTATGTCTTGTCCTGTATGCCAAAGAACTGAGTTAATTGCTGACTTTCTAGAGCTTCCTGTTCCAACGACATCGCCAACATATGCAATTGGATATCCTTTCTTTTTTAATTCTTCAATAGTGCTTAAACCATTTGGATCTCGAGTCTCTAGCATCGCTAGAGCATGTAAAGGAATATCTGGTCTTGTTGTGGCATGAGTTGCTGGAGAGAGGTCGTCTGTATTTGTTTCTCCTTCAACTTTAAATACTGTTACTGTTATTTCTTGAGCTAAGGGTTGTTTATTAGTGAACCATTCTCCATTGGACCAGCTATTGATAACTTTTTCTGCATAAATATTAGTTTTTGCTAATTCTAAAATGTCGTTTAAAGCGTCATAAACTAAAAGGGTATTACTTAATGCATGACAGGCTGAAGTCGCTAATTCTTTATTATTAGATTTAAGTATTTCAATTAACGCTGCTACATTATATCCGCCAATCATTGTACCTAAAAGCTCAGTTGCTTTTAGAGGATTTACTAACGGACTTTTTGATTCTTCTTGAGCAATTGAGCTAAGCCAAGTCGCTTTGACATAAGAGGCTTGATCAACTCCGGGAGGAATTCGATTAACAAGAAGATCAAGTAAGAAGTTTTGATCGATACCTTGATCTGGTTTTTCTAATAACTCTGTTAAAACTTGAGTCTGTTTTGCATCTAAAGGAAGTGGAGGGATCCCCAAAGCTTCTCTTTCTGCAACATGTGATAAGTAATCTTTTAGCATTTTTAAATCTCAAAAGAGAATGTATTTGAGTGTGAGCCTTTTGTTTTCATTGTTTACAACCGCATGATTCTTGAACAAACATTCAGATAATGCAATTTATTACCCCCCTATGACTGATACTTCTCTAATCTTATATCTATGATCACGCTTTAAATGTCCACCTCATCATATTTTTCAATGGTGGATAGCACCTCCGACCTTCATGTGGTCGAGACTCGTCCATTAATGTCACCAGCATTAATTCATAGAGATTTGCCTTTAGATAAGGCATCCTCTGGAGTTGTCTCTACTACTCGAAACAAGATTCAATCAATTCTTCATGGTAATGATCCAAGAATTTTGGTGATTGTTGGACCGTGTTCGGTTCATGATGTTGATGCTGCTATTGAATATGCAAATCGTTTAGCTCCATTGAGGGAGAGATATAGTCAAAAGCTTGAGATTGTTATGCGTGTTTATTTTGAGAAACCACGCACAACTGTTGGTTGGAAAGGACTTATTAATGATCCTCATCTTGATAATTCTTACGATATTAATACTGGTTTAAGAAAGGCAAGAGGTCTATTACTTGATTTAGCCAAAGCAGGAATGCCGGCTGCAACTGAATTACTTGATCCAGTTGTTCCTCAATATATTGCTGATTTAATTAGTTGGACTGCTATTGGAGCAAGAACGACAGAGAGCCAGACTCATCGTGAAATGGCGTCTGGATTATCAATGCCTGTTGGTTATAAGAATGGTACTGACGGGACAGCAACGATAGCGATTAATGCAATGCAAGCGGCTTCAAAACCTCATCATTTTTTAGGAATTAATAATGATGGTCACGCTTCAATAGTGAGTACTACAGGTAATCCAAATGGTCATCTTGTTTTAAGAGGTGGTAAGAATGGAACTAATTACCATTTTGATGCAATTAATTTAATTGCAGATGAGTTAGAACAATTTAAGATGCCTGGAAAAGTTATGGTTGATTGTAGTCATGGTAATTCCAATAAAGATTTTCGTAGACAATCAGAAGTTTTAAGAGATGTAGCATCACAGATAAAAGGTGGATCAAAGAATTTAATGGGCGTAATGATAGAAAGTCATCTTGTTGAGGGTAATCAGAAATTAAATTCAGATTTGTCAAAACTTACCTATGGGCAAAGTGTTACGGATGCATGCATAAACTTTTCTACAACTGAAATTTTATTAGAGGAACTAGCTGAATCGGTTAAATAAATGTAGTTAGTTGTTTATATTCCTACTAACCATATTCCAATACAAGTTACTCCAATAGGAACAGTTAGATTGTCAATTCCCCAAGGACTTATTTGTTCTAAAAAAGTTGCTATGAGTGATATACCTAAAATTTCTAGTGGTTGTATGCCTAAATTATTAGTTGAAGAGATAATCGAAGTAGTTATGGCTACTACTGACGTCATTGTTAATGTTCCAACAATCGATTTTGTTTGACCAAGTACTGACCATTTTGGAGAGTTAATAGATCTTCCGATTAAACCCGCTAATCCATCACCAAAAGCCATTGATAGGACTCCAATGGAAATAGATGATGCGTAGCGAGGCCAGAATAGTAGAAGTAAAAGTGTGATACTGATGCCATATGCAATTGTTCCAAAACTTTTTCTCTCGATATCTTCAATGGCAGGTAATAAACGATATTGATAATTAATACCTAAGGCTAGGGTGATAAACAATGCAGATAAGAAAGCTATATTTTTTGGAATATCAAATAACCAAGCTAAAAGAATTACGGGCCCTGTTCCGATATGAATAATTTTTCTACTTAACTCCTCTTTTTTAGGAAAATATCTCTTACATAAAAATGCAATCAATAAAATTATAATTATCCATAAAGCAATAACAAAAACAGCTATTTGAATGGGCAATGTTTAGGCAGCGTTTTGATGAGTAGTCATTACCCTCAATTTTAAAATTGCTTTAGCCTCAAGTTGTCTTACACGCTCTCTAGAAACGTTTATCTGTCTTCCAATTTCAGCGAGAGTAAGTGGTTCTTCTCCATCAAGTCCAAAGCGAAGTCTCATGATTTTTTGCTCTCTCTCATTTAATTGAGATAACCAGCCTCCGAGGTGTTCTTTTTGAATACTTCTATCCATCCCTTCCATGGGCTCATCAGAATTTGGGTCTGGAATTAGTTCTCCAAGAGTACTACGATCTTCTTCGCCTCTTGCATGAGCATCAAGAGAGGCACATGGCGCGCTTTGAGATACTAGATCTTCTAGATCTTGAGGTTCAATTCCCATCGCGTTTGCCAACTCGAGTCGATTTGGTTGCCTACCAAATCGATGAGATAATTCACGCGAGATACGGCGCATTTTTGAAAGTTTTTCGCTGATATGTATTGGCAGTCGAATAGTTCTAGCACTGTTATCTATGGCACGAGTCATCCCTTGTCTTATCCACCAGTAAGCATAGGTTGAGAATTTATAACCCATTGCAGGATCAAATTTATCAACAGCTCTTTCTAATCCAATGGCACCTTCTTGAACTAAATCGAGTAATTCGAGACCTTGGTTTTGATATTTTTTTGCAACACTTACAACAAGCCTAAGATTTGCAGCCATCATGCGATCTCTTGCCCGTTTACCCATTTTTATTTTGTGTTTCTGACGGGTAGAGCGTTGTTCAAGAGGAAGGCTCAACAAATCTTTCATTTGTTGCACATGATGAGCAAGCTCAATTTCTTCTGCAGGAGTCAGAAGTGGGACTCTGCCGATACTTGTTAGATAGAAACCTATCGCATCAGTAGCTAGACGATTACTTTGTCTTCTAGAACTTCGAGATTTTTGACTACTTACAGTTGATGCAGATAGTTTTTGACTTGTACTTGCCGAATTAGATTTCCCTGATGAAACATCAGAAATTTCCTTGGCAGATTCCAGCGGGATCCCCATCACCCTGGCCTCTTGAAATTAGATTTAATAAGAAGTTAGCACTTATAAGGAGAAGTTGACTAATTGAAACGAAAAATTTATGATTTTTTGCCTAATTAGGTATAAAGCGCATCAAAAAAAAAGATTAAATGTTTAAAAAAATGCTGAGAAATTTTTCAATCTTCTTCTTTTTTGTATTGCTTAATAATTTTTTCTTGAATATATTTTTTCTTATCATTCAAAATTTGATTTTTGGTATAGCTACCATCACTTTGCATGTTCCAAGAGTCTTTATTTGCTTCTAAATAAGAATCCAATAGATGTTTAATTTCTTTTTTAATCTTATTGTCTTCAATAGGTGTAACTGCTTCAACTCTTCTATCTAAATTACGCCTCATCCAATCTGCACTACCAATAAATACTTCTGCATCTCCATCGTTATTAAACCAAAAGATTCTTGAATGTTCTAAAAATCTACCAATAATGCTTGTTACTTTTATATTTTCGCTTAAGCCTTTTTTCTGAGGGTATAGGCAGCACATTCCTCTAATTATAAGTTCAATTTTTACTCCTTCCTGCGATGCTATATAAAGTAATTTTATGATTTCTGGATCAACTAGGGAGTTCATTTTGGCTATTATCTTGGCTGGTAAGCCATTTTTTGCATAATTGATTTCTCTTTTTATTAGTTTTTCTATTCCACTTCTAAGAGTTACCGGTGCAACTAATAATTTTCTGTAGGATTGTTGTTTAGCAAATCCAGTCAGATAATTAAATAGTTCAATAAGATCTTGACCAAGTTCAGGTTGGCAAGACAGTAAGCCAAAATCTGTATATGTTTTAGACGTTTTCGAATTATAATTACCAGTCCCAATATGAAAGTATGTTCTTAATCTGTTTTTTTCTTTTCTTATAATCAAAGCGATTTTTGTATGAGTTTTTAGTCCAATTACTCCATAGACAACATGCACTCCAGCTTGCTCTAATTGTTTTGCCCATTGGATATTATTATCTTCATCAAATCTTGCTTTTAGTTCAACTAGAGCCATGACTTGCTTTCCTTTCTCAGCAGCTCTTATTAGGGCATCAATAATTAAAGAGTCTTTGGAAATTCTATACAAGGTCATTTTGATTCCCATGACTTGCTTATCTTCCGCAGCTTGATTAATAAACTCTTCGACTGATGTGGAGAATAGATTGTATGGGTGATGGACTAGTAAATCACTACGGCGAATAATGGAGAATATACTTTTAAAATTGCTGTTATTTCTAGTATCTAATTCTTCTTGTTCTCGTAATTGACTATTTTTGAGTGAATTATGAGTAACGCCTTGATGCTCTCTAAATTTTAATTTAGGAAGATTGAAATTAGTTAATTCTATTAATTCATCTAATGCTAGTAACCCCTCAATTTGATATAAGTTTTCTTTGTCAATATTCATCCCTTCTTGTAAAAGATCAAGAATCACTTTTGGCGTATTTGTAGAGACTTCTAGCCTGACTACTTCACCTCCTTTGCGTCGCTTGCGTAAACCTTCTTCTAGAGCACTCATTAAATCATCAGCTTCAAGGTCTCGAAGCTCTAGATCAGCATCTCTTGTAACGCGAAAGAACGAATATTCTTTAACACTCATTCCAGGGAAAAGCATGGACAGATTATTTGCAATGATTTGTTCAATCGCTATTCCTGTGTATTTTGTTGATTCATTATTATGTAGTTCAATTGGAATACTTATAAATCTGGAAATACTCTCTCCAGGAATTTTTATGCGGGTAAATTGCTCTTTATCTGATTCACTATCGACGATAATTGCAGCTAAATTTAAACTAAGATTACTTATAAATGGGAATGGATGAGAAGGGTCAACTGCTAAGGGAGTTAGTATCGGAAAAATTGCAGTGGTAAAATAATTATTTATCCAAACTTTTTGTCTTTCATTTAATTCTTTATATTCAAGAATAAATATATTCTCTTTTTTAAAGTCATCTTCAATATATTGTTTTGTTTTATATTGCTGCGTCTTTAAAATAGGGTCTAAATAATTTCGAATTCCGATAAGTTGTTCTTCAGGTGATTTTCCATCTTGGCTTCTTTTTGAGATTCCACCTTCTACTTGTGATTTTAATGAAGCAACTCTAACCATAAAAAATTCGTCTAAATTATTGCTAAAAATTGAACTGAATTTAATTTTTTCTAGTAATGGCGTTTCCTCTTCTGTAGCAAGTTCTAAAACACGTTTGTTAAAATCTATCCAACTGAGTTCACGATTAATATAAGTTTCATTATTGATTTTTGGACTAGTCATATCTATAACCAATTTATTCAATTTCTAATTATTAGTTTAATATCTTGATCATCTATCAGTCTAGGAGATTACTTTTTGCTTGGTAAGACTTTTCCCTGAAATTAAAAACATAACAAATATTAGAAGCAATATTGTGCCAAAGAATGGACTTCTTGGACCCAAAAGATCATATGAGCGTCCTGCTGCTATTGCTCCAAGAAAAGTTCCCAGACTTTGTAAACCCTGCAGATTTCCTAATACTGCTCCTTGACCTATAGAACTTAGTCTTCTTGAAATTAGTGCTCTTAAACTAGGAGTTACTAGTCCAGTTCCCATTGCAAGTATTGCGACGCCAGAAAATACAAGAGGAATTGACGTGTCTATATTGGCGAGGGTTAAAAGAATGCATCCTGTCATTACAAAGCCAATACCAGCAAAAGTTAATCTCGACTCCCCAAATCTTTTTACAAGAGGACCAATTAGGCCTCCTTGAACAATCATCGCGATAACTCCAACGACAATAAAAGCAGCACTACATAATTCAGGACTCCATCCAAATTTTTCTTTTAAATAAAGGACTAAAACAGCTGTAAAGCCATTAAATGCCATAAAGAAAACAAAAAATGATAAGCAAAGTCTTCTAGCTAAGGGGTTTTTGAATACAATTAGTAGCTGACTAATTGGATTCAAATCTCTTTTCCTTGGTAGTAAATTTCTCTTGTTTTTGGGCAGTGTTTCCGGTAGAAACCAAATTACAAAAATAAGATTAAATATTGCAAATCCGCTTGCTACCCATACCGGTAAAGTAACACTAAATTTAGCAAGAGCTGTTCCTAATCCTGGCCCAAGAATAAAACCTAAACCAAACGCTACTCCAATTAATCCAAAGGTTTTTGCGCGATTTTCGGGAGTTGATATATCTGCAAGTATTGTAGTAGCAGTAGCTGCGGTACCACCACTTATACCATCAATTATTCTGGCTAAAAATAGTAAAGATAAAGGTAAAGTTGAGGCCCATAAAGGTAAATAATTATCCCAATTCAGGCTTACAGTTAATGCAAATAGACATATTCCTATTACTGAACCAGATACACATGTGATCATGATTGGCTTACGACCGAAACGATCACTCATAGCTCCAATTAGTGGGGCTGCAGCAAACTGAGATATCGCATAAGTTCCAGTTAAAAAACCAAGAGTCGTCGCGCTTGTCGTGAATTGTTCTAATAAAAAAGGTAATAAAGGTAAAACAATGGTTTCGCCTAATCGATCATCTAGAAGTGTGATGAAAGCTCCTAAAAGGGTGGGAATTTTTAGCCTTCTCAATGCAAATAGCTCATAATTTATTCACCTTCTCATACTGTCAGAGAACTTGGCTTCATTTAGCAGTCTAAATCGATATTTGCGACCTTGTGAGAGTTCTGATGAAATGGCTCTCAGAGAAGTTTATGAAGATGCTATTCGAACTTGCGATAAATCCTTGTACAGCCAAGAACAGATTGAAGCGTGGTCGGCTTTGGCATATCTTCCTGGGATTTTAGATAAACCTTTGAAGCAAGGGGTGGGCTGGGTGAGTTGTGTTGATAAAACTATTGAAGCATTTGCTTTAAAATATCCCCATAATCGCTTGGCATTGCTTTATTGCCGAGGACGTTCGTCCCGGCAGGGTCATGCTACGGCTCTATTACATCAAATTGAGGCAGATACTCTTACAGATAAGCCAATAACTTTAAAAACTGAGGCAAGTTTATGTAGTTATCAACTGCTTTTACGTCATGGATGGACAATTATTGCTCCTGAGGAAATCCAAATAGGTGGTGTGCATTTTTCTCGTTATTTGATGGAAAAAACTTTGAATTAAATTTATTTTTTTAAAACTTTTAGGAATCAATATTTTCGTCACTCCAATGAATTAATTTTTCTAATTGCTTGAGAGCAAATCCTGAATTGATTACTTCTTTTGCTTTATTAATTCCTTCTTTAATATCAGAGCTTATACCTGCATAAAAAAAGTAAATACCAGTATTCCATTCAAGTGCTTTACTTAAAGGACCCTCGCCATTAAGAGCTTGTAAAGCAAATTTCTTCCATTCTGTGATGTCGCTCCATTCAATATCTTTTCCAGAACATTCGTAGTCTTTTGGATGAAAAACAGTTCTAGTTCCATGTTGATTTTTGTACTGTCCAATTGTTGATGAACGACTTATTGAAAGATCTATTCCACCTTCCAGTCCTTTGATAGTAATCACATTTTGTTCTCCCATAAGTTCTAAGGTCTTCCAATGTCTTTCTTCAGTAGGAGAATGAACATAGCCACTTATATGTAGATGACTTCCTTGATGACATGTCCAGATTAATTCCATACTTGCTAGAGGTGGGCGCTTACCTATTTGATCTCTATAAGGAATTAAATTTTCAGCTAGCGGAAAATGATCTGGCTGATGTATTAAAGCTAGGTCGTTATGGTTGAAAAAACTTTGCAGTTGTTCTATGGATAGACCGGTTAAATTTATTCCTAAGGCTTGAAAGAGTTCGTTATGGGTAACGCCGTATTTTACTGGCATACGAGAACCACCATGCAAAATAACAGGCTGTTTCTGAGTTAGTAATAGTAAAGTTGTCAGAGGATAAATAGGTGCTGTTTTTTTCCTACCATCAAAAGGCATCCCAAAAAATATAGGTTGACGTTGATTACTGGGCGATTGAATTTTGGGTCCTAGTTCGATATAGGCATCAATCATCCCGGCTAGTTCTTCAGGGATAGGACGTCTAATTCTATGTGCAATCATGAAGCCACCAATTTGTGCTGCACTTGCTTCTTCTTTTAGCATCAGCATGAGAGCTGATTTAGTTTCTTCGCGAGTAAGACTTTTTCCTGTAAACTCACCACTACCTATTTTTTTTAAATAGGTTTTAAATTCTTCATATTTATTTGTCATTGGAGTTTATATTTCAAAGTTAAGTTGTTTTTTTGCAAGTTCTTTGCGCTCAGTATTCTTTAAATTTTTAACTAAATCTAATAGGATATTTTTACTAATTTCAGTACCGATTGAACCAAGAGCCATTAGTCCATAGTATGCAGATTTATCCGAGCCTTTTTGTATTACATCGCTGATGGCTTCACAGATATCTAAGCTTTCACGTCTTTGAATTATTGTCAGTGTTTTGATCACTATCTCTTCTCTGAAATCATTTAAAGGAGATTTTGCTATCTCAAGTAAATCAAAATCAGAAAGTAAATGAGCTTTGAATTTTAATAATTCTAAACCAGCTATTTTCATTTGTGCACTTTTTTCTTCTAATGTTTTTTTAATAAGCTCAATCGGTAAGGTTCCTCCCCAGCAAGCCAAAGCTTCTACGACTTTGATGTTCATTGTGTCATCACTATAAAGATGGTTTAAGAGCCATTCTTTGGCATCATCTTGATAAGTAAGTCCTGCAGCAAGGATTAGTTCATCTTTATTTCCATACGTCTTAAGTAGATCTTTTATTTTTATCCATCCTACTTTTGATAATTGTCCCAAGCGAATAGCGATTTCTTGTCTAAGTTCAAAGTTAATATTTGGATTGTATGCAGTCTTAAGCCACTCAGCACTTGGCTTGGTTTTTTTCGCGTTATTAATGGTATCCCATATATTGCTTTCTTCAATAATCATAGAATTTAAATTTAGTGGATTAGAAAATAATTAATCAGAGTAATTTTTTAATTTACTATTTGTTTATTGATCAAGTCAAGTATCTGATTTGTTTAGAGATTAATGGAAAATCTTTTAAAACCCTATTAATAACTATTAAATAGTAGACATATTAAGAAAGCCTAGAATACAACTTTCTAGGCTTTCTTAATTTAGTTTAAAATTTAATTTTTTTAATTTTATCTTGCACCAAGTTGTGCTGCTACCTCTCTTTCTAGTTTCTCATCTTTGACGGTAGGTAAAACGTTAGAGATTGGAGTTTTGTGAGTGCTATAGAAAAGCATTCCAATGAACACCATTCCTCCAACAATATTTCCAATCGTCACTGGTAAGAAATTCCAAAAAATTACTTTTGTAAAAGGAATACCCGAACCAAGTAGAGGGCCAGTTGTATGCAAAAACATATTAACTACTATGTGCTCCATTCCCATTGTTTGGAATGCAGTTATAGGTAGCCAGCAAGCAAGTATCTTTCCTGGAACACTTTTACTTACAAGTGCCATTGTTACACCTAAACAAACCAGCCAGTTTGCAATTACTCCACGTAAAAATGCAAGGAAAAAACCAGTACTTCCAAGTGCTTCATATTTAACAACTGTGTTTGCTTTATGTATAGCTATTATTTTTGCTGCTACAACTGCCCATCCTTTTCCACCTTCAGCAGCAGTTAATGGATCTACATTTCCAGCACTTGATAAACTAATTGAAAGTAGTACGGCAACAAATGCTGTACCTAGAAAATTACCGATCCAAACCCATAGCCAATTCCTTACAGTTGCAGACCAAGAACTCTTTCCAGCCCATACGGCCATTGGTAGTAACGCAAAATTACCAGTAACAAGCTCCATACCGAAAAGAACGATACTTGCAAAACCAAAAGGAAATATAAAAGAACCTAACCAAGGCATCCCAGATTGAATACCAATAGTAATTGCAAGACATGTCGCTAAACCTAAAATTGCTCCTGAATAGAAGCCTCTTATTAGCAAGTTTTTTACGCTTACAGATGATTTCTTGCCACCTGCAGCAATCATTCCATCTACCAATTCATTTGGTAGGACGTAGTCCATTTGAGAGGCACTTGAAGTCATAAATTTAAAAAGTAAGAAAAATAATTTTTTATAAAATCGAATTAATTACTAATTCGATTCATAAATTTGGAAAAGATGTCGTGGCTGCCATTAGCTCGATTAATCAGCGGTTTATCTTTGCCAAGAGGACTAAACCAATTCATAAATCGAGATAATGAACCAGATTTTTTACTTAAAAATATTTTTTCTTTTGCATCAAAATTTGAAATAAGTAAATCTTTTAGTACATCTTTTAATTCATCTTGAGGGACAGATTTTTTTATTAATTCTCCTAATTTATAATTAGGCCCTTGTGATCCACCAATGCTTATATCATAAGCTTCAACGGTTTTTCCTTCTTTGTCTTTAGCTTTTTTGCCCGTTAAACCAATTCCTCCCATATAGGCTTGACCACAACTATTAGGACACCCAGTCCAATGAATCTTTAATTCGTCTTTCAAATCTAATTCTTTGTCTAATTCATGCGAGATTTTTAAAGCTTGATCTTTTGTATTTGTCAGAGCGAAACCACAATAGGTATTTCCAGTACAAGAAACAGTACCTGCGGCAATATTTTCTGGTTCTAATGGAAACTTTTGTAAGATAGATTGCTCCTTAAATTCTTCAATTAGATTTGTATCTATACCAGTAATAATAATATTTTGATCTTCGGTAAGTCTTATTTCTTTATCACCAAAATTCTCACATATATTTGCTAGATCTTGTAAATCTTCAGCCAAAAGACGGCCTACTGGCACATGAATTCCTGCAAAATATTTACCTTCTTGTTTTTGAGAATGAATTCCAAAAAATGACCTTGGTTTATCTGAAAATATTGAACCTGGATCTTCTTTTAATGTTCCATATTGTTTTTCGATAAGATCTCTAAATGTTTCAATGCCAATTTTATCTAAATAAAATCTAAACCTACCTTTAGGTCTTATATTACGTTCCCCATTATCTCTCCAGAGGGATAAAATAATTGATGTTAATTCATAAATTTTTTCTTCTTCAACCCAGGCATTCAACGGAACTGCATATTCATTCATTACTGATGAAAGTACACCTCCAATCCAAACACTAAAACCTAAAACCCCATTAATTTTAACTGGATGAAAAATTAAATCATTATGTAAAAGAAAATTATCTTTAGAGCCTGCTATAGCTGTGTTCCATTTTCTTGGAAGATTTGAAAATTCTGAGTTTCCTTTACCATCATTAGTTAAATGATCTTGCATTTTTGATGTATATATCCTTGTGTCTATAATCTCTTCTGGATCAACTCCAGCGATGGGATTTCCAGTAACATTTCTTGGATTATCAAATCCAGATTGAGTTGTTGATATGTTTACTTTTTTTAACCTATTTAATATCTCAGGCAAATCACTAATCAAAACACCTCTAAGTTGTATATTTTGCCTAGTTGTTATATCACAACTTCCATTCTCTCCATATCTCGCAACAATTGATGCAATTACCTTTAATTGTTCTGCATTGATTATTCCATTAGGTATTCTTAACCTTAACATAAACTTTCCAGGGGTTTTGGGTCTCCAAAACATCCCATACCATTTCAATCTTAATTCTAAATCAGTTTTATCCATTTGCTCCCATCCCATTTCAGCAAATTTGTCTATATCCTTTCCGATTTCGAGTCCATCCTTAGCAGCTTTATTTTTTTCAACTTGATTTAGTTTTTTGCCTTCGAGATAGTATTGAACCATTAGTATTGAGATTTGACATTTATAATTAACCTTTAAAATCTAAACTTTAGATGTATCAGTTTTTACCAAATTTTTTATTTATTTTGGTATCATTCAATACATCCTATCTATCCATTTAATTGATTAATTGGTTTCATAATTTCTCATTTAGTATTGGCGTCCAATTTCTCCGAGGCTTCTAATCGCTCCACTTTTGAGCATTTCCCAAACCTCTTTCATAGCAAAGAGGTCTCGATGAAAAGTACTTTTGAATCTTTTTCTTCCTCTGTATTGAGTGTTTCTTCGATCAACCCCCTCTCCTCGCCTGAAATTATTTGTTCTCGAGTATCTAGAATTTCTCATCATCTCAATTTTAATAAATTAGCTGAAAGTACTAATACATCTTCAGATGTCCATCAAAAGTTGTCTTTGTTACCAAATAGAATTAATTGTGAGCCTCCTCACCATTTACATTTACTAGTTCATGGTTCTCGAGGTGGTGAGATACATCCATCTCTTCTTTCTTTGGTTGACCAATTAAAAAGGCTTAAAAATCGCTCTGTTTCAATAGAGGCTTTAACTGATGACAATCCAGAACAAATTGACATCGGTAATAGATCAGTGTTTTTAGTTCCTCTTTTTTTGTTACCTGGAAGTCATGTTTGTATTGATGTACCAAAAATATTTAATCGTTTGCAAGAAGAGGGACAAAATATAAAATTGTTTCCTTTCCTAGGTTCTTTTATACCATGGCTATCATTAATAGATGATCTGATAACTAGTCAGAGTCCTTTTGTTAAACCTGCATTGATTCATCACCCTGTCTCTTCAGATACTGCAAGTGTTTTTCTTAAGTCCTTAGAAAAATTCTTAAATATTCCTCTTTATTCATGGTCTAGATGGAATCAAGATACTTTTAAAAAGGAGAAGAATTATCTTCCTATTCCCTATCTTTTGACTCCCAACAAAAATGTAGAAATTGATAGTAAAGGAGAGCAGCTTAAATCTTTGCTTGAGATTGATATTATTCATCGTGGTCTTGTTAATATTTTGGGTGACTTGCCATGAATACAAATCAGTTTGGTACTGTGCATCTTGTCGGAGCAGGTCCTGGTGATCCGGATTTATTAACAGTTAAAGCGCAAAAACTAATTAGTAAATGTGATGCGCTTGTATACGACTCTTTAGTTCCTATAGAGCTACTTGAATTAGTTTCTTCAAATTGTCAACTTCATTCAGTGGGTAAGAGGCGTGGTCATCATTCGGTTCCTCAGAGGACAACGAATGATATTTTATTTGATTTAGCAAAGAGTTATTCTTGTATTGTTAGATTAAAAGGTGGTGATCCATTTTTGTTTGGTAGAGGTGCGGAAGAAGCTTCTTATCTTCATAAAAAAGGGGTTCCAGTACAAGTAGTACCTGGGGTTACATCAGGTATAGCTGCTCCTGCTTATGTTGGGATACCTATTACTCATAGACTTGCTGGATCTTCAGTCACTTTTGTGACTGGACATGAGGGGATTGATAAAAAACGCCCAGCTGTAAATTGGCGGTCTTTAGCGAAATCCAGTGATGGAATCGTTATATATATGGGTGTTCATAATTTAAAATTTATCTCAGCAGAGTTGATTGCTGGTGGTATGAATCCTGAGACTTCTGCGGCAGTTATTGAGCAGGGGACTGTAATTGGTCAACGTTATATTAAGAGCCCTTTGGTAAAGCTTTTTGACCGAGTTCAAGAAGAAAATTTAAGGTCTCCTGCGATTGTTGTAATAGGTTCAGTTGTGGATTTTCAAGTAGAAGCTTGCTCTCCAAAGCCAGCTGAAGTGACATTTCCAATTCCTATATAGATAGTCTGTCCGATATTATTTTTTAGATTTTTAACAAACTCAGCCAAAATTCTTTGGGGTTAGTTGATATTTTTAATTCTTTTTTGTTTATTTTTTGAATTGGACGACAACTTAAACTATTGATTAAAAACCATTCATCATTATCTTGTGGTGTCGCTTCAATGAGAGCTTCTTTTATTATGTTCAACTCAATTCCTCTTTGACGCATTATGCCAGGTAGACAACCACTATTAGATGGTGGAGTTAACCAATTATTTTCTCTTTTTACTAATATATTTGCTGTCGTGGCGCAACATATTTCACCTTGACTATTTAATAATAGTGCATCATTAAAGCCAAGATTTTTTGCTTCAATACGTGCTTGAATCCCTTGGTTATAGGAAAATGTTTTACAAGAACTCAATCGGCTAAAAGAATTTCTTCTTTCGGTTTGACTGATTATTGTAGATATAGATTCAAAATTTGGTTGAAAAGAATCTATCTCCAACCAAAAACTATGAAGGCTTGTCTTGCTGATATCAATTCCACGTTGTTCGGATTCTCCTCTGGTCCAATTAATACGAATGACTCCATTGATGTTCTTTAATTGTGCTCGATTAATGCCATCTTCAACGAGTGAAATCAACCATTCTTTCGATGGTGGGGAATTCATTTCTAAGATACTTGCACTTTTTTCCCATCTATTTAAATGCTCATCTAGAAGCTGTGGAATTCCATTCAAAATTAAAATCGTTTCAAAGATGCCATCCGCAAAGTTGAGACCTCGATCATTAATTGGCACTTTTAAATCTTTGAAGACTCCCCAGTGACCATTAATCCAGCCTAATTTTTCGTTCTTATTTTCAGTCATGTTAATGCGTTTAAAAGTGGCATCAATTTCCAATTCATTTCCTCAGCTTCCTTTTGACTATCTGAATCTGCAACAATTCCACATCCAGCATGAGCACTGATAGAAGATTCTTTAATCATTAAAGATCGAATGAGAATATTACTATCAAGGACCCCATCCCAATTTATATTTAATATTGATCCACAATATGGACCTCTCGCTGTTGGTTCAAGTTCATACAATCTTTTACATGCTCTAAGCTTCGGTGCTCCTGTTACTGAACCTCCTGGCCAGCAGGCTTCAAGCAAGTCAACCCAAGTCTTATTTGTATTGAGTCTACCTTTAACTACTGAAGTGAGATGATGAACTTGTGAATAGCTTTCTAAAACTAGTAGATGAGGAACATTGATTGAACCAGGTTGGCATACTCTTCCAAGATCATTTCTTAGTAGATCTACAATCATTACATTCTCAGCATGATCTTTTGGACTACAAATAAGCTCTGCTGCCCAATCAGCATCTTTTTCTGGATCTCTATCTCTGGGTCTAGTTCCTTTGATTGGTCTTGTTTCCACTTCACCACTGGGTAAAGCTTTTAAAAATCTTTCTGGTGAAGTTGATATAATAGCTTCTCCTTTTGCCATCTGATCGCCGATAATTACTCCAGCAAATGGAGCAGGGGAGCATTTTTTAAGTTTTGAATATACGTCTATTGGACGCATGGATTCTGGTAATGGGGC
>OBOA01000018.1_pt1 | contig 21345 bp, 21 predicted proteins | sample 1535281 | NCBI WGS metagenome assembly OBOA01 (sample SAMEA3275639, study PRJEB22092) | marine metagenome | biome: 01000035; feature: 00002223; material: Deep Chlorophyll Maximum | collected 2014-06-19T13:00:00+00 | depth 75 m
GGTCATTGTCATTTGCTATTGGAATGACTCTTTTATTGGATTGGTTCTTGAACCCTAATCAAAGAAAAAATTATAAAAGAAATAAAAGGTGGATTCTCGATTTAACCTCTAGCATTGCTATTTCCTCAACATTATTGTGTTTTGGAGCTTTTAGCCTTCTGCAAGTAAGAGATTCAGTTAAGTTGCTGTCCTCTTTTATAGATATACGTCACTTTCTTCGAGTTATAGGTCAGGTTTTTGGAGGATATATGCTTATTATTCCCAATTCAAGCAGGTTCTTTGACTTGATTTTATGTGCTTTAATTACTTTAATTTTGATTGTAAGTACAATCATATTCATTAGATGTTTTCGGCCAGCATTAATTTATTTTCTAAGCGGGATTATATTTTTATTTCTTTTTAACTATTTTTTATTTCTAGGAGATGGATCAAGACATTATGGATATTATTTTCTAGTAATTATCTCATCAACATGGTTAGCCTTATCAAATCAAGACCAACAACTTAGGTCCTCTAATTACCAAAATTTATTCACTAAAGGTAATTTATTTTATTTCCCTAGATTACTTAATATTTGTTTGACTATACATATGGTAGTTGGGATTCATATGGTCTTTAATGATTTCAGGTTACCGTATTCAAGTGGAAAGGAAACTGCTCAATATATACAGACTAAGGGATGGCAGGACTCACCAATATTTGCGACTAGAGATGTTGAGGTGGCGACAGTATCTGGTTACCTCGATAGAGAGTTTTATGTACCTGAATTGAAAGGATTTGGGAGTTATGCTCAATGGGCTAATCGAGTTACATTAGACAGAACTAAAACACTCGATGAAGTCCAGGTTTATTTAGATAGATTTCCTAAAGTCAATAAATTATTACTACTTTTAAGTAATCGATCATCTATTAAGAATTTGCAGCCAGGTGAATCACTTTATGTTGATAAAATTAGAGTTATTGCTGATTCTAAATTTGAGAATTCTTTTCATGATTCAGAGAAGTTCTACATATATTGGGTTGAGAGGATTGTTGATTAATCTTATATAGTTTAGGTATGATCTATTGTCAGATATTTTTCATGTATAAGCTTCTCCCAGTTATGTTCTATTAAAATGACTCTACTTATTGAGAGTTTGGATTTAACCTTATCCAATAAAACTATTGTAAAAAACGTCGATTTAAACGTTAAGCCTGGGGAAGTGGTTGGTCTTTTGGGACCAAATGGTGCGGGTAAAACTAGTACTTTTAATTTGATCATGGGCTTGATTAAGCCAAACAAAGGAAATATCTATTTGGAAGGGAATAGTATAAAAAAATTTTCGATGACAAAAAGAGTTCAATTAGGGATAGGTTATTTACCTCAAGAACCAAGTGTTTTTAGAAATCTTACAGTTATTGAGAATTTGGATATTGCTCTTTCTCAAGCTAAATTATCAATTTCTTTGTTTAGGAAAAAACGTGAAGAATTGATTGAGGAATTTAATTTGGTCTCTTTCCTTGATCGCTTTGGTCATCAACTTTCTGGTGGAGAAAGACGCAGATGTGAAGTTGCTAGAGCTTTGGCTGTGGGACGATTAGGTCCAAAATTTCTACTCTTAGATGAGCCTTTTGCAGGAGTTGATCCTATTGCTATTAATGATCTACAGAATTTAATTAGGAAATTAAAAAATAAGAATATAGGCATATTAATTACCGATCACAATGTTAGAGCAACTTTGGCCATAACAGAACGTTCTTATATTCTTAATCAAGGCGAAATCCTTGCCGATGGAACGTCTGATCAATTAACAAAAAATCAAATTGTTAAAGATAGCTATCTGGGGAATTCATTCGATTAATTAGCTATGTTAACTAACCTATTATTATTCTCTAGATTTCAAAAATTAGTAGAAAGTAAATGGAAAATAATTCCATTATTAGATAGATGGATACTTTTTGAATTATTGCCGCCTTTATTTTTTTCAATTGCGGCTTTTACCGTCGTTTCTCTTTCAGTAGGAGTTATTTTTGATCTGATTAGAAAAATAGTTGAGATTGGTCTTCCTTTTTCTGTAGCTATTCAGATTCTATTGCTAAAGCTACCAAGTTTCATTGTTATTTCTTTCCCCATGGCAATGTTACTTTCAACTTTGTTAGCTTATGGAAGTCTTAATGATAACAGTGAAATTAAGGCATTAAAAAGTATTGGAATATCAGTGAATAGAATTATTTTGCCAGGATTGATCTTGTCAATAGTTATGTCCTCTATGACCTTCATTTTTAATAATAATATTGTTCCTAATACAAATAAAAATGCTGAAATTATCTTAGCTAATTCTTTAGGTAGATCTTTTGCAAATGAACAGGGCGAAGATATTATATTTTCAAAGAAAGGAGAAATTTTAGATCCATATTCAAGCTATAAAAAAAACGGAGTTACGCATCTCTTTTATGCCTGGAAATTTATTGATGGGCAGATGTTGGATGTCACAGTAATTGATTTTTCAAAATTAGGTTTTACTCAAATGCTTAAGGCGAAAAAAGGTATTTGGAATAGTGACAAAAACAATTGGGAGTTTTTTGAAGGAGATATTTTGACACTTAGTCCTGATGGAAGTAATACAAGGACTAAATTCTTGAGTTTTTTATATCCATTAGGGACTGAACTAACGAATATTGCACAACTGCCAAAAGATTCAAATGATATGAATCTTGGAGAAGCGAATACGGCTATGAAGTTATACCAAAGTAGTGGCAATATTAAAGAAGCAAGAAGGATGAAAGTAAGAATTCAAGAAAAATTTACTTTGCCAATCGCTTGTTCAGTATTTGCCTTAATTGGTTGTAGTTTTGGAGTGATGCAAAAAAGTGGAGGAGGTAGAAGTCAAAGTTTTGGATTAAGCATTATTTTGATACTTATCTATTACATTTTGAGTTTTAGTTTTAGCTCTCTTGGAGTCAAAGGGATAATAAATCCTTTCTTTGCTGCTTGGTCTCCTGTTTTTTTGTCTATGTTAGGGGGAGGTTTTTTGTTAAAACAGGCAGGCAAATGATCTGGTCTTTCTAAATAATCTCTAATAGCTTTTATCAATGGTTGATTTTCAGTTAAATAATTTTTCTTTTGACCCTGTTGTTTCCCTTGGGTTCGCAGCTTTTCTTTTCTTGTTGATAGCTTTGCCTATTTCATTTTGGTCAGTTGCTGGTGGCAGTGATTCATCCAAAGCCAGATTTTTAGTTGCAACATCCAATCTTTTTCTAACTAGTCAATTGATCCTTAGATGGTGGCAATCGGGACATTTTCCAATTAGTAATCTCTATGAATCACTTTGTTTTTTGACTTGGGGTTGCACATTAGCTCAACTTTTTGTCGAAAGGGCATGGCGGTCTCCAATCGTTTCTGCAGTTGCGACGCCTATGTCATTGCTATCAATAGGTTTTGCCAGTTTTGTTTTACCTGAGAATTTACAATCTTCAGCTCCTTTAGTACCAGCACTTCGTTCTAGTTGGTTAGTTATGCATGTGAGTGTAATTATGTGCTCTTACGCTGCATTACTAATAGGGTCAATTTTGTCTTTTGGTGTCTTTCTTGTTGATGGGAAAAAGCAATTCAATATCCGTAATAGTTCCTTTGGGTCTGGTTCGTTTAGGCAAAGTTCTGAGCTATATCTTGATGAAAGAAATGAGAACTTAAATTCTATACAACCAATTGAATTTACAAATGCTGAGCAACTTGATTCTTTAAGTTATAGATCAATAACTGCTGGATTTTTGTTGCTTACAGTTGGTCTTATTAGTGGTGCTGTTTGGGCTAATGAAGCTTGGGGTAGTTGGTGGAGTTGGGACCCTAAAGAAACTTGGGCTTTAATATGTTGGTTGGTTTATGCGGCTTATTTACATACTAGGATAACAAGAGGCTGGCAAGGTAAAAAGCCTGCAATTGTTGCTATAGCAGGCTTTTTCGTTATTATTGTTTGCTATATTGGAGTGAACCTTCTTGGGGTAGGTTTACATAGTTATGGTTGGTTCTTCGATACATAGTAATTAACAATTAAGTTAATTATTTTTCAACAATTATTCCATTCTGTGCGTCGTTGGCAACTTTTCTTAGTGCATCACAACCTTCTTTAAGTGTTGGATAAGCAAACATACCACTTCCTGCAATGAAGCAGTTTGCTCCTGCAGCGCAGCATTGCGATAGTGACCAATCAGCCTTTATTCCTCCGTCAACTTCTATATCTACGTTATATCCATTGTCTAAAATTGTTTTCCTTAATTGCGTAATTTTGTTGAGCATTGTTGGTATGTAGGCTTGGCCACCAAATCCGGGGTTAACAGTCATTACCAATACGTGATCAACCATATCAAGCACATCCTTAACCATATCCATTGGAGTATGAGGATTAAGGGCCACTGAGGGAGATCCTCCAAGTTGACGAATCTTGCCAAGAATTCGATGAAGGTGAACATTTGCTTCAGCATGAGCAATTACAACACCTGGCTCTCCATTTGCACCCTTGCTTGCCTCTACATATCCCTCAAGCATGGTTTCACAGTTGTATTGACTAACCATTAACTGAGTCTCAAATGGAACGCTGCAATACTTTCGGCATGCGGAAATCATTTCTGGACCAAAAGTGAGATTCGGAACAAAGTTCCCATCCATCACATCAAATTGAATTCTGTCTACACCCGCTAGTTCAAGATCTTTTACGCACTGACCCATGTTTGCCCAGTCTGCTGGCAATACTGAAGGGATTATCTGTACTGGACGGTGTTCAGTAAAAATTGCTGAAGAAATGGATTGGATCATTGTTTTTTGTCTTGTGGCAGAGAGTCTATTAATTCATGGTCACAAGTTCTAGTGTGACCATGCACTGATACAGTAATTATTGCTTATCAACAGATAATAAGTTTTTTGTGAGTACTTTTTTCTGAGCATTTTTCAATGCCCTCAATTACTTACAATATTGTCTGCCTTAAGGCGTAAATTTCTTTACCTAGCTGCAAAAAGTGGATCGTACTCTCGTCCAAGAAATTCTTGAAGTAGTTGAGCAAGCTGCAATTGCTTCGGCTCAATTGACTGGTTTGGGTCAAAAAGATGAGGCTGATGCCGCCGCCGTAGAGGCAATGCGAAAGAGAATGGGAACGATTCAAATGCAAGGAAGAATCGTTATTGGAGAAGGAGAAAGAGATGAAGCTCCAATGCTTTATATAGGAGAAGAAGTTGGATCAGGAACAGGTCCTGGAGTTGATTTCGCTGTAGATCCTTGTGAGGGGACAAATTTATGTGCTAACAGTCAGCGTGGATCGATGGCTGTTTTAGCAGCGTCAGATAGAGGTGGATTATTTAACGCTCCAGATTTTTACATGAATAAATTAGCTGCTCCTCCAGCAGCTAAAGGCAAAGTTGATATCAGAAAAACTCCCACAGAAAATATAAAAATCTTGAGTGACTGTCTTGGTATCGCAATTAGTGATTTAACGATTGTTGTTATGGATAGAGCTAGACACAAAAATCTAGTTTCCGAAATTAGATCTACTGGTGCCAGGATTCAGCCTATTTCAGATGGAGATGTCCAAGCGGCAATTGCATGTGGATTTGAAGGGACTGGTACTCATTGCTTAATGGGCATTGGAGCGGCTCCTGAGGGGGTTATTTCAGCAGCGGCCATGAGGGCACTTGGAGGACATTTTCAGGGACAACTTGTTTATGATCCTGCAATAGCTCAAACATCAGAGTGGGCAGACTATACAAAAGAGGGAAATATAAAAAGATTGAATGAAATGGGCATAACTGATATTGACAAGATCTATGAAGCGAATGAACTTGCCTCAGGAGAAAATGTAGCTTTTGCTGGTAGTGGAATTACAGATGGATTGCTTTTCGATGGAGTTAAATTTGAAAAAGATTGCACCAGAACTAGCAGTCTTGTGATTAGTACGCTTGATCAAACAGCAAGGTTTACCAATACAGTTCACATCAAAGATGGTGCTCAAAGCATCTCTTTGAAGTGATAGTTAAGTAAATGAAGTAAGGGGCTATTTATGCATATTGCTGTCGTCGGTCTTAGCCATCGCACGGCCCCTGTCGAAGTGCGTGAAAAGCTAAGTATCCCAGAAGAACTGGTTGAGAGATCGTTTAATAATTTAAAGAAAATTGATCAAATATTAGAAGTTTCCATATTGAGCACATGTAACAGACTTGAAATTTATAGCTTAGTTAAGGACCCGCAATTGGGAATAGAAGCAATTAAATCTTTTCTTCTTGAATTCTCGGGCCTTGAGGATGAGATTCTTTCACCTCACTTATTTAATTATGTCCAAGAGAAAGCAGTCTCTCATGTGATGAGGGTTTCTGCGGGTTTGGATAGTTTGGTTTTAGGAGAGGGTCAGATCCTTTCTCAAGTAAAAAAAATGGTACGTCTTGGCCAAGATCATCACAGTCTAGGACCTATCTTGAATAGATTGTTAACTCAGGCCGTTAGTACAGGCAAGCGCGTAAGAAGCGAGACAAATCTTGGAACGGGAGCAGTTTCTATAAGTTCTGCAGCTGTAGAACTAGCTCAATTGAAACTTGGCCAAGCGCATGGAAGAGATCAATTGATGACTTTAGAAACTGAAAAGGTCGCTGTTGTTGGCGCTGGTCGAATGAGCCGTTTGTTGCTTCAGCATCTCCAATCAAAAGGATGTTGTTCACTCACGCTTCTAAATAGAACAAGAAAAAGGGCTGAGGACCTTTCAGCAGCGTTTCCCGATATTCAAATTGATTGTCAATTAATAGATGAGCTTGATAGTTGTCTCTCTCTCAGTACTCTTGTATTTACGAGCACAGCGGCTAATGAGCCAATTATTGATGCCGAAAAATTGATAAATATCGATAGAAAGCCTTTACTTAGACTTATCGATATTGGAGTTCCGAGGAATATTTCTTCTGATGCAAAATCAGTTTCTGGAATTGAATCTCATGATGTTGATGATCTTCAAGAAGTTGTTTCAAGAAACCAAGAGGCAAGACAAAAGCTCGCCCTAGAAGCAGAAGGATTGATAGAGGAAGAATGTCGTGTTTTTCTAGAATGGTGGGATAGCTTAGCTGCTGTTCCGACAATTAATTGCCTTAGATCTGGTTTGGAGTCAATCAGAAAAGAAGAACTTCAGAAGGCATTAAGCAGAATGGGTCCTGATTTTTCCGCTAGAGAACGAAAAGTTGTTGAGGCATTAAGCAAGGGAATCATTAACAAAATTCTTCACACTCCAGTAACAAAATTAAGAGCTCCTCAATCGAGGAATGATCGTAGAGATTCTCTTGATGTGATTGAAAAACTTTTTAATCTTGATGTTTCTAGTTCTTTAAACAAGCCCAAAAACAACTGATATTGTTATTTACTTTTGTAATTCTTACTACTTATCACTTTTTACTGGATTAATGAGCACTCTATCCAGTAGGTTTGCTCCGAATAGCCGATTAATAGTGCCTTCATGAAGAGAGTACTTGCCATCATTCTTGGCGGTGGAAAAGGATCACGCCTATATCCATTAACAAAAATGAGAGCAAAACCCGCTGTTCCATTAGCGGGTAAATATCGACTAATAGATATTCCAATAAGTAATTGCATAAATTCGGACATCAGTAAAATGTATGTTCTTACGCAATTCAATAGCGCTTCTCTTAACAGGCATATTGCACAGACTTACAATCTGAGCGGACCTTTTGGCCAGGGTTTCGTTGAGGTTTTAGCTGCTCAGCAAACACCTGAAACCCCCTCTTGGTTTGAGGGTACTGCTGATGCGGTAAGAAAATATCAATGGCTTTTTCAAGAGTGGGATGTTGATGAATATTTGATTCTCTCTGGAGATCAGCTTTATAGAATGGATTACAGCTTATTTGTTGAGCAGCATAGAAAAACAGGAGCTGATTTAACGGTTGCTGCTTTGCCAGTTGACTCAGCACAAGCGGAAGCATTTGGTTTAATGCGTACTGATGAAGCAGGCAATATTAAGGAATTTCGTGAAAAACCAACTGGTGACTCATTGAAAGCAATGGCTGTAGATACATCAAGGTTTGGATTGGAAGCAAATGAGGCAAAAGAAAAACCTTATTTGGCTTCTATGGGAATATATGTTTTTAGTCGTTCCACTCTTTTTGACTTATTAAATAAATTTCCTTCTTATACAGATTTTGGAAAAGAAATTATTCCTGAGGCTTTAGGTAGAGGTGACAAGCTTAAAAGTTATGTTTTTAATGACTATTGGGAGGATATTGGAACTATTGGTGCATTCTTTGAATCAAATTTAGCCTTAACTCAGCAACCTACCCCTCCGTTTAGTTTTTATGATGAGAAGTTCCCTATTTATACTAGGCCTAGATATTTGCCACCTTCTAAAATTGTAGATACACAAATAACTGATTCAATAGTGTCCGAGGGATCAATCCTTAAATCATGTAGTATTCATCATTGTGTGTTGGGAGTTAGGAGTCGGATTGAAAGTGACGTTGTTCTAAATGAAACCCTTGTTATGGGATCTGATTTTTACGAATCTTATGAAGAGAGAATAGCGCTAAGAAATGGTGGTGGTATTCCCTTGGGAGTGGGACAAGGCACAACTGTTAAAAGAGCTATTCTCGATAAAAATGCTCGCATTGGTGACAACGTGACGATAGTCAATAAAGACAATGTGGAAGAAGCTGATCGAGCAGATCAAGGCTTTTATATTCGTAATGGAATAGTTGTTATCGTCAAAAACGCCACAATTCCAGATGGAACTATTATTTGATTTCCGTTTGATGTCTTAGCAATTTAATAAGCCTAGTTTTTCAAGATTTTATTATTAAATATTTTTCAAAGAATTGTTCATTCCTGACATTGAGCTATTTAATGCAGCGAAATGAATCCATAGTCGTCACACTAATTTAAGTAGAAATTTATTAACTTAATGACCAAGGCACATTTTGGATTAGTCGGTCTTGGAGTAATGGGGGAGAACCTTGTACTTAATGCAGAGCGAAATGGTTTTTCCAGTGTGGTTTATAACCGTACTTATCAAAAAACGGAAGACTTTCTGTTAGGTAGAGGTGTAAATAAATCAATTCAAGGAGCAAAGGATCTTCAAGAATTTGTATCAAAGCTGGAACGTCCAAGAAGAGTATTAATGATGGTTAAAGCTGGAGCTGCTACTGATGCTGTCATTAATCAAATTTCACCTTTCCTCGAGGAGGGTGATTTGCTCATAGATGGTGGAAATGCCCAATTTATGGATACAGAAAGAAGAGTAAAAGAACTTGAGAGCAAGAGTTTTGGATATATCGGGATGGGAGTATCAGGTGGGGCGAAGGGTGCATTGGAAGGACCTAGCATGATGCCTGGTGGAACAAAGACTTCTTACGACGCCATAGAGAGTTTGTTAAATAAAATGGCTGCTCAGGTTGAAGATGGACCTTGTGTGACATACATCGGCCCAGGGGGGTCAGGCCATTTTGTTAAGACCGTTCACAATGGAATTGAATATGGTATCGAGCAAATTTTGGCTGAGGCCTATGACTTGATGAAGAGAGTTTGTGGAATGAGTGGTGATGAGATGGCATCTGTTATGGGCTATTGGAATAAAACCGAAGAACTTTCCTCCTATCTCGTTGAAATCACAGAGGCTTGTTTACGTGTTAAGGATCCTGATGATAGTTCTGATCTGGTTGAAAAGATAATGGATAAAGCGGGTCAAAAAGGTACTGGATTATGGACAGTCGTTAGTGCATTAGAGCTTGGAGCTTCTGTTCCCACTATTTATGCCTCTTTAAACGGAAGGGTTATGAGTTCAATGAAAGATCAAAGAAATTATGCAGAAACAATACTGAATGGGAACAAACCTTCTTTTGTTGATTTTGGAAAGCCTTCCGATGGCATGCCACTCCTTATGGATGCCGTTGTATTGGCTACAATAGCTAGCTATGCCCAAGGTATGGATATTTTACGACTCGCTTCTGAAGAATATGATTACGATCTTGATATGCCCTCCATCGCTCAAATATGGAAAGGTGGTTGCATAATAAGGTCAACCCTTTTGAGTCGTATACAAGATGCATTTAAGAAAGATCCGAGCCTGACCAATCTAATTATCGATAAATGGTTTACCGATCAGGTAAACAATCGTCTCTCTGGCCTGACACAGGTCGTTTCTGCTGCTGCTAATGCTGGAATTCCAGTTCCATGTTTAAGTAGTACTCTTGATTATCTAAATAGCTTCAGAACATCTAGACTTCCCCAAAACCTAGTTCAAGCAATGAGAGACTGTTTTGGCTCTCATACATATGAGCGCGTAGACAAGGCTGGATCATTTCATACTGAGTGGATTGACTGATATCAATGACTAAATATGAAATTCAAGTTTCAGAGGACAAAAGCTCTCTCGCTCTTGCCGCCTCTGATTTGATAACTCAGATCATTGAGTCAACCTTGAAAAATAAAACCAGAGCTAAAATCTCTCTTTGTGGTGGTTCTACACCTAAAGCTGCTTATTCTTTGTTAGGTAAAAAAAATATCGATTGGATGAACGTCGATTTGTTTCTTGGAGATGAAAGATGGGTTGACAATAAATCACAAGATAGTAATTGCTTTCTATTAAATAATTCATTGTTTAAAGAAGGGAACCCATCTCTAGAAGCATCATTTTTTGCTGTTTCAACTGTTGAGTTATCATCCCCAGACGAAAGTGCTGACGATTACGAAACAATTTTGAAAAATAACTTGGCTGGGGATCCACCAAAATTTGATTTGATTTTATTGGGATTGGGAGATGACGGGCATACAGCCTCCCTCTTCCCTGGCTCTGATGCATTATTTGAAAGAGATAGATTAATAACTGCTGGCGAAGGTAAAGGTCACAAAAGAATTACTTTTACCAGTAAATTGCTAAGTGCTGCAGATAATGTGGTCTTCCTAATCAGTGGATCTGCTAAACAAACGGCTCTTAAACGTCTACTTGATCCATCAGAATCATGGGAGCGAACTCCTGCAAAATTAGTTGCACCAAATTCTGAAATTATTGTCTTGGTTGATAAAGATGCTTACCCATCTTTCTAGTTAGATTATTGTATTAGTAGAGAAGTACTTTTTAATTGATTCCTGATTCACCCCCGACTGAAATTGCAATAACTCCTCTTATACAGGGTTCTGAATTTTCAGATTGGAAATCTCTGAATGACACAATTATGGGCGGTTCAAGTCGTGCAAGTTGTCGTTCTTCAGATAAAGGTTTATTTCTTGAGGGTAACCTAGTTGAAGAAGGTGGAGGCTTTGTTAGTTGCCGATCTCCGATTTTTGATAAGCCATTTAATCTATCCAAATATTCTGGATTAATTATTGATGTTGAAGGAGAAGGGAGAACATTGAAATTTGCGATCGCTTGTGAAAAGAAACCTTTATCATTATCAAATCTTTTAAAAGGTGATATCCGCTGGGTTGCCTCAATACCTACAAATAAGAAAGGAGTTAGTAGGATCAAAGTACCTTTCAAAAATTTGGAACCTGCTCGACGAGCAAAGCCTGTTCGACTACCTCTTAGATTTGATCCTACTTGTGTCAACAGATTTCAATTGCTTTATTCGAAATTCGGACAACCCGGCAAAATAAATTCAGGTTTTTCCCCTGGCCCTATTAAAGTATTTATTAAGTCAATAAGTGCATACCTCTGACTCAAAAGACAGCTTGATAGCTGAAGTAGCCAAGGCTGCAGATCTTTGTATGAAGCCCTATGTGCATTCTGTCTTTTTAGAAAATCAATTATTTGATGATAATGATTTTGATGACTTGATTTTTAAAATTCAATGTAGAAATATAGACGGAGAAAGAGAAGAATCTATGGATATTGAACTTGAAGTGTATAAAAGTGGAAATGAGATAAATATGACTATCTCTTGGAAATCTTTAATTGATAATCCAATATTGTGGCAAGGGAAGCATGCTGTTTGGATGGATAGCTCTTCGGGTGTGAAATGCGAAAAACCTTCATATGGAAATCATTTTGAGTCCCTTGCAAGAAGACTAAGGACGTTTTTTAAGGCTTCATTGTCCTGAGTTATATTTGATCAGTTGTCGCTCCTTGGCTTGATGAACTTACTAATCTGGAATACTTCCCAAGAATGCCTGTCTTATATCTAGGCTTTGGCTTCTCCCATTTCTCTTTTCTTCTAGCTAGTTCTCGCTCTTCGACATTTAATTGAATTAACAATTTATTAGCGTCAACGGTAATACTGTCTCCTTCCTCTACTAATCCAATTGTTCCTCCGACGGCTGCTTCTGGAGCAACGTGGCCAACCACTAATCCATATGATCCGCCACTAAATCGACCATCAGTAATTAGTGCAACTTTCTCTCCTAATCCTTGACCTACAATCGCTGAGGTTGGAGAGAGCATCTCCCTCATCCCAGGCCCTCCTACAGGTCCTTCATATCTAACGACGACTACATCTCCAGCTTTAACTTTATTGTCAAGAATGGCAGTTAAGCATTCTTCTTCACTCTCAAAGACCCTTGCAGGCCCGGTTAAAACGGGAGTCTTCACACCACTAATTTTTGCGACACTTCCTTCACTTGCTAAATTTCCTTTGAGAATAGCTAGATGTCCTTTTTTATAAATAGGGTTTGATATTTGTCTTATAACGTCTTGATTTTCTTTGGGCTTTGAGGGGATATCTCTAAGAACTTCTTTAATTGTTTTTCCTTCAATGGTTTTGCATTCTCCATGGAGCATTCCTGCATCGAGGAGTAATTTCATTACTTGAGGAATCCCACCAGCTTTATGTAGGTCGACTGTTACGTATTTACCGCTTGGTTTGAGGTCGCAAATCACAGGAACAGTCTGCCTTATACGTTCAAAGTCATCGATCGTTAAATCAACTCCTGCAGTCCTAGCTATAGCAAGTAGGTGAAGGACAGAATTTGTTGAGCCACCAACAGCCATGATGACACTGATAGCATTCTCAAAGGCTTCTTTTGTAAGTAAATCTAATGGTCTGATGTTGTTCTTTACTGCATTGACAAGGACCTGAGCACTTTCAGCAGCGCTTTCTGCTTTTTCATCATCTACTGCAGCCATTGTTGAACTAAATGGCAAACTAAAACCCATCGTTTCGATTGCCGCAGACATGGTGTTAGCAGTAAACATCCCTCCGCAACTGCCTGGTCCAGGGATAGCATTTTTTTCTACAGCTATTAAACGATCTTTGTCGATTTTTCCGCTTGCTAATTGACCGACAGCCTCAAATGAACTCACCACGGTCAAGTCGCAACCGTCTAATTTCCCAGGTTTAATTGTCCCCCCATAAACAAAAATCGAAGGTATGTTCATTCTTGCCATTGATAACATTGCTCCTGGCATATTTTTATCGCATCCACCTATCGCTAACACCCCATCCATGCTTTGAGCATTGCAAGCCGTCTCGATTGAATCTGCAATAACTTCTCTTGAAACTAATGAGTATTTCATCCCCTCTGTTCCCATGGAAATGCCGTCACTAACAGTTATGGTTCCGAAAGTTTGAGGCATTGCACCAGCCTCTTTTAACGCTGACTCTGCTCTATTAGCTAAATCCATTAATCCCATATTGCATGGGGTTATTGTGCTGTGCCCATTAGCGATTCCAATGATTGGCTTATTAAAATCATTATCATCAAACCCAACAGCTCTAAGCATTGCTCGGTTTGGTGATCGTTGAATACCCTGTGTTATTGCATTTGATCTAAGCATTTGATTTCTATTTAATTGTTTAGAAAATTAGTATCAATTGGAAGATCCTAGGTCTTCTAATTGTTTGCGAACGTCTGCTATGGCCGAATTAAGCTGTTCAACACGTTGCTCTAAATGCTCATTGCTTTGATTCCCTAGCGAATCCGGTGCTAATTCAGTCGCCTCAGAGCCATCTTGAATTCTAGGTGCATAGAGCATTGCCTTTTGCTTTCTAGTCTCTTGCCTTTTTTCGGCTTCTGAAAGTAACCACCAAGCTAAACCTGCAGCTCCAAGTACGGCACCACTAATTAATGATGCCAAACTTCCTGAATTTGAATCTCGGTATTGGCTCATAACTTTTAATAACTTCGTTAAATGCTAGTGCGATGAGGTGACTCTGGTTTTGATACGTAATGATGGATCACCAATTCCAGGTGATAATTCACTTTCTGATATTAATTCAGGATCTATACAAGCACAATAAATATTCAAATCTTGAATATATTCTCCTATTTCTTTAAGTCCTTGATTAGCGGCTAATGCTGTGATTACCCTTATCCTTCTTGAATCAATTTCTTTATCTTTTAAAAAATTTAAATCTTTTAAAAGATTTTTACCTGTTGTTATTTGGTCGATGTAAAAAATAATTCCAGCATTTTCCTCAATTTCTTTAGGTGGACCTCCGATACACAAATTTGAATTTGGAATTAAATTTCTCGCACCTCTATAGAGCTCAAGCCCAGCGGGTAAATAAGGAATTGCTAAAATAGGTATATTGGGATCAATAATTGAGCATTCAGTTGTTCCAGTTGAAGTTGTAATCTGCTCTTTTTTACTTGGGATCCAATCTCTAAGCGCTTCATAAGTGAGCCAGGTGCCAAGTTGCTCTAGGCCAGTTGCATAAAGGATTTCTGGGGTAGTAGGGTTCCTTAAAATAGTTAACCAATGTGATATGAGTGGGTGTGGAGGAACTATTACCCTTAAGCTCATTGACATGATTCATTCTTGGCCTTATTTGCCATAACGTGAATAAGTAAATTACCTGTTAAAAGTCCTTTTAAGCTCCTATGAACAAAAAAACTTCTTTCATCTCGGATTTTAAAGCAATTATTTTTGCTGTATTACTTATAGTTGTTTTGATACTCCCTGCTAAAAGTGTTTTCGCTAGGACGCCTGCTGAGATTCGCAATCTAGAAGAACTCAATATTTCCCAAGATATGTCTAGCCAAGATTTAAGTGGAAATGATTTCGTAAAATTAGATCTGAAAGGCATAAATTTTAGTGAATCAAACCTTACAGGAGCAGTCTTTAATAACAGTAAATTGAATGGAGCAGATTTGCATGGTGCTCAGCTAAATGACGCATTGGCATATGCAAGCGATTTTGAAGGAGCTGATTTAAGGGATGTCGACTTCAATGGTGCATTATTGATGGAAAGTAACTTCACAGATGCTCTTATTGAAGGAGCCGATTTTACAGATGCGGTGATAAGTCGAATACAACAAAAAGAACTATGTAATATGGCTTCTGGAACAAATTCAAAGACTGATGAGGATACCAGTTATAGTCTTGGTTGCTGAGTTATTAAACAAAAATAAAAATGAGCGTTAATCGTCTACCAGTTACGGTAGTTACAGGATTCTTAGGTTCTGGTAAAACAACACTCTTGAGGCATCTTTTACGTGAAGGGAATCAACGTCTAGCTGTAGTTGTTAATGAATTTGGAACAGTTGGTTTAGATGGAGACCTTCTTAAAAACTGTGGGCTTTGCCCTGATGATGAAGTAGATGAAAGAATAGTTGAGTTAAATAATGGCTGCTTATGTTGCACTGTTCAAGAGGACTTCCTTCCTGCAATGGAAGCTTTGCTTCTTAGATCAAATCAGCTTGATGGAATCATTATTGAAACCAGTGGTCTTGCTTTGCCAAAGCCTTTACTTCAAGCTCTTAATTGGCCTGCAATAAGAAATAAGGTTTTTATTAATGGAGTCGTCACTTTGGTTGATGGATATGCTCTCTCAAATGGAAGCCCAGTGGGTGATTTAAAGAGTATTAATGAACAGATTACAAACGATAATAGTGTTGATCACATAACTCCAATAGATGAGCTTTTTAGAGATCAATTGATCTCTGCTGATCTTGTACTAGTTAGTAGGTCTGATTTGCTTTCTGCAAAAGATTTTTTATTTGTAGAAGAAGAGGTAAAAAAACGAGGAAATTCAAATGCTAATGTTCTGCCCATATCAAATGGAATAATTGAACCATCAGTCATTCTTGGTCTTTGTAAAGAACAAAATAATATTTATCGTCTAGATCAAAATGACCATGACCATGACCATGACCATGACCATGACCATGACCATGTTGATGTAATTAGTGATCATTTAAGAATGGAAACCCCAATTGATCAAGATGTTTTGAGAGAGATGTTTTTGAGACTTGTCCCGGAATATCAAATTCTTCGAGTAAAAGGTAAATGCTGGATTGAAGGCAAAGCCTTGCCTCTTCAGATCCAAATGGTTGGCCCACGATTTAATTCATGGTTTGAGGCGGCTAATGAAAACGCTTGGCAACCTCGTCAGTCAGGTATTGATATTGTCTTTTTGAGTTTGAGAGAGGGAGTTAAAGAAGCTGTTGAAAATTCTTTATGCATAAGCACTCGTAAACAGTAATTTCCCATACTTATGTTAAAAATCGGTTGTTTTTTTTGTTTTTCCCGCGATTCTGTGTGAGTTAGGAGATAATTCTCTCTACAACCGAAATTAATAGCTTCCAAGCGGACATCATCGTCGTGAGCAAAGCATCTTCTGCTACCAAAAAACATAAAGTTCAAAGTATTGCTAGTACTCTGATAAAAATTACCTGTGATAAATGTGGAGGTAACGGTTACATGAAAACAAGTGCAAATTGTTATCACACCTGTCTTCCATGCCTAGGAAAAGGATTCGTAGAGGTTCAGAAACAAAATATCAATTAGAAATTTATCAAATATTATCTAGAATGATTTTGCAAGCTTATTAACTTGGGTTAACCAAGGAAATTAAAAATTCCATTGATTCTTAAAAGTGTCTTTATTTAAAGCAAGAGTTTTTGTTCATTTAAGACCTTCTGTTTTGGATCCAGCAGGAGAAGCTACTAGGTCAGCCACAAAGAGATTAGGAATAGATGGAGTTACTCAGCTAAGAATTGGTAAATCTATTGAACTTGAGATTGAAGCAGCAGACAAGGAGGATGCACGTTCGAAGATTGAGTTAATGAGTGATCGATTACTCGCAAACCCCGTAATTGAGGATTGGACTTTGGAATTTAAGGACGAACAGAAAGCACTTAAGAATTAAATAATATGAATATCGGAATTATTGTTTTTCCTGGATCAAATTGCGACAGGGATGTTAGGTGGGCTACTGAGGGATGCCTTGGAGTTCCTACAAGTTTTCTTTGGCATGAGACTACTGATTTAGACGGTTTTGACGCGATTGTCATCCCTGGGGGGTTTAGTTATGGAGATTATCTACGTTGTGGAGCCATTGCAAGGTTTGCCCCTGTTTTAAATTCTTTAATCTCTTTTGTTGATAAAGGTGGAAAAGTTCTTGGTATTTGCAATGGGTTTCAAATACTTACTGAACTAGGACTCTTGCAAGGAGCTTTGACAAGAAATAAGAACCTTCATTTTATTTGTGATAGAGCACACTTATCTATTGAAAGTACAAAATCTACTTGGATGAAAAACTATAAAAAACATGATTCTATTTCACTACCTATTGCACATGGAGAGGGGAGATATCAATGCAGTTCTGACGTCTTAAAAAAATTGCAGGATGATGATTCGGTTGCTCTTAGATACGCAGATAATCCAAATGGATCAATTCATGATATTGCTGGAATCACAAATAAAAAGGGAAATGTTTTGGGGATGATGCCACATCCTGAAAGAGCTTGTGATGATGCTTTAGGCGATATTGATGGTAAATCAATTCTTAGTACTCTCCTTTCTTGAATTTATAAATCTAAGCATTAAAAAAGCTGCTATCAAAAAGAGATAGCAGCTTTTTTAGCTGATTTTTTTAGTACTTGTATCCAGCTACAAATAACTGTTCATCAGAAGAAGGCTGAGAACCAGCAACATACAATCCTTTTGATGCTTCAGAGTTTGCTTGAGCCCTTGCAATAAGTGCTTTTTGTCCGTCAGCAGTATTAGTGCCTTTCCATGCTTTTAGACATGAGTGTTGCAAAGCACGACCATATGAGAATGAGACATTCCACTTGGCCTTTCTGTCGATCTTATTCATCAGATTTAAATAAACTGATGCTGCTTCCTCGCTCAAGCCACCTGAAAGGAAAGTAATACCTGGGACACTTGCTGGTACACAGCGTTCCATTGTACGTATTGTCATCTCAGCAACTTGCTGTGGATCAGCTTTTGTTGAGCTGTCAGCACCTTGCACTGTCATTGATGGCTTTAGAAGAGTTCCTTCTAGAAGTACTCCGTTTACCTGGCAAGCTAGATAAACTTCTTTGATTACTTCTTCTTGAACTGCTGCAGTCTTTTCAATGGAATGTGAACCATCCATTAGGATTTCGGGTTCAATAATTGGAACTAAGCCAGATTCTTGTACTGATCTAGCGTATCTAGCTAAACCCCAAGCATTTTCCCTTATAGAAAGTTTAGAAGGACAACCATCATCAGTTATTTGAAGTACTGCTCTCCATTTTGCGAATCTTGCACCTTGCTCGTAGTAATCAGCAGCTCTTTCAACAAGTCCATCTAATCCTGAGCAGAAGGTCTCAACATCATGGCCACCAGCTAATGGTCTTAGACCTTTATCAACCTTGATTCCTGGAATAATGCCTAGCTTTTCAAGCTTCTTAACCATTGGCTCACCATCTGGATGGTTTTGGAAAAGAGTCTCTTCAAAAAGAATTGCTCCACTTATGAAGTTTCCAAGACCTTCTGTTGTGAAAAGCATACCTCTATAAGCTTTTCTGTTGTCTTCAGAGTTCTCAACACCAATTGAAGCAAGCCTTTTACCTACTGTTTTCGTTGACTCATCAACAGCAAGAATTCCTTTGCCTGGCTGGGCTATGGCACTTGCGGTCTTCTTTAGTTCTTCTGCGTAGTACGAGAGTGCCATTTATGCAACAAAAATTTCATTAAGATTATTCCATATTGAAGGCCCCTTTTGTTGCTTATTACACCTAAAAAGTTTTTTATTTCTTTTAATCCAATAATTAATTCTAAAAATTATTTTTACTTGAGTTGAATTGGATTTCTTCAATTGATTTCTACCTTCATTCCTATTGAGTTTGATTCCTTTACCTTATCGCAAACTATTTGGCTGGCTAATCCCTCAACTAAGCCTGGAATTACTGGAGTTCTATCTATAATGCTTTGAGCCCACCAGTTTTGGATTCTTGCTACTGGAGCTATTCGACCATCTGTCCATATTTTTGAAAAAGCAAGGTCCGAGTCAGGTTGGATATTTTTAAGAACGTCTCCATTATCTGAGTACCACAGCCCAAATCCGTGGACATAATCGTTCTGGTTTTCGCTGCTAAGAATAAGAGTTCCGTTGCTTCCATAGATTTCTAGACTAAAACCCCTGCTTTGTTTTGTTACTGCAGATAGATTTACTTGGGCTGGAATCAAATTGTTATTAATGCTTTTTACTTGCATTTGAGAAATACTTACATCTTCACTTGTCACTTTTTTATTGTTTTTTGATATTGGACAAACTCTTTCTTTAATTGAAGTTGAATTTATTGCACTTAAAGAATGAGTAGGACCAATTAACCAATGAATCATGTCAAAAGCATGGGTCCCTAAGGCTCCCAATACCCCTCCACCAGAATCTTCATCTGAATACCAATTCCATGGCCTATCTGGATTAGCCCTACTACTCATTAGCCAATCAAGCTTTACAAAATATGGTTCATCTAGTTTTTTCTCGGTAATTATCCGCTTTGCTTGCATGAATAGCGGAACCGCTCGATATTCGTAATCGACAGCTATTTTTAAATTTCTTTTTAGAGCGTTTCTTTGAAGCTCCATCACCTCATCAGAATTTAAGCAAGTTGGCTTTTCAAGTAAAAGATGTTTGCCTGCTTTTATTGCCTCTAGTGCTAGTTCATATCTTGGCGCTGGTGGAGTAGCTATAATTATGCCCTGAATTTCAGAATCATTTACTAAATCCTCCCAGGTCTCGTAGGCACGAAGATTGTGCTTATTGCAGGCTTCTTTAAGCCTTTCTGGCCGAGGATGCCACAATCCCACAAGCTCAATATTCTTATTAGATAATGATGCAGGAATATGAACACTTTCACCGAAACCTAGCCCTGCAATTGCTATGCGAATCGGATGATCTGTATTGATCATTCTTTTAAATAATTTATGACTTTAAACATTTTCGCAGCTATCTGAAATCACATCATCTAATAGTTTATCCCCATTAGGGTCTTCCCATTTTGCGGATAAATTTTTTTTACCATTAACTGAAATATCTTTGAATTTATTAGTCATACAATTGATTTTCATTATATAAATATTCTCCTCTATTTCCTTTGAAGTACTAGGGGCGATTTTTATGTATTTTGTAGTTAGTTCTATTATTCCTTTTTCTTCAATATTAATACTATCTCTATCTAAATATTGAACTCCCGTAGGCGTTTGACTAACTTCAACCCAATTAGTATTGGCTCCATATACTATATTTGTACTATTAAAAAAAATCAATAATATTAACACTAATATATTCAAGAGTAAATCAAATTTATTTTTTATTTTTTGATTTATTTTAAGCATTAGTTTGTAATTTTACTTCTTGTGTCTTATGTAATCGAAGTATCTTTCCCAAAGTTTCTTTAAGTTCTGTTCTTGGTACAATGGTATCTACGAAACCATGATCTTGAAGATATTCTGCTGTTTGAAAATTATCAGGAAGTTTTTCTCTAAGTGTTTGTTCAATTACTCTTCTCCCTGCAAATCCAATAAGTGCTTTGGGTTCTGCAAGTATTAAATCTCCAAGCATTGCAAAACTAGCAGTAACTCCTCCAGTGGTGGGATGTGTAAGTAAAGGCATATAGAGCAACTCTGCATCTCTATGTCGTTCAAGCGCCCCTGAAATTTTTGCCATTTGCATCAGACTTAACATCCCTTCTTGCATTCGCGCACCACCCGAAGCGCAAACAATTAGCAATGGCAGCTTTTCTTTGGTTGAATGTTCGATAAGCCTTGTGATCTTCTCTCCTACAACAGATCCCATTGAGCCACCCATGAATCTGAAGTCCATTACGGCTAGTGCCATAGGAATAGAATTAACTTCGCAGGTCCCTGTTAAAACACCATCTTTAAGACCAGTGCTAGATTGACTTTCTCTTAGCCTGTCTGCGTAAGCTCGTCGATCTTTAAAACCAAGAGGGTCAACTGGAGTTAAATGATTATTGATTGATTTGAATGTATTTGGATCAGAAATTAGTCTTATTCTCTCTTTACTATCTATTCGATTGTGATGCCCACAGTTACTACAAACACTGCAATTATCTATTAAATCTTTTCTATAAACTACTTGTCCGCATTCTGGACATTTCTCCCATAGTCCATCACTTTCTTCAGATTCCTGAGTGACTTTGCCAACAAATTGGCCTTTCCTTC
>OBOA01000020.1_pt1 | contig 18864 bp, 19 predicted proteins | sample 1535281 | NCBI WGS metagenome assembly OBOA01 (sample SAMEA3275639, study PRJEB22092) | marine metagenome | biome: 01000035; feature: 00002223; material: Deep Chlorophyll Maximum | collected 2014-06-19T13:00:00+00 | depth 75 m
ATACAGAAAAAAAGCGAAGGTTTACAGAACATCGCCTGAATACGGAAAAATGATTTCTCTTTATCCGATTTTGGAGACTTCGATCAATGACTGTAAAGGCGAAAATTTAGTAGCTTAAAAGGCCAATTCTTAAATATCAAATCTACAAAAATTCTTTGTTTTTTCTTTAGGCCGCTCTTTGAGCAAAAGAATCATCATTGCTATGCAAAAATTCAATAACTTCTTTACATCCCCTTATAAAATAAAAGACTTTTGGCTTCCATGGCAATTGTTTAGGATCATTTGAACTTCTCCAGTGGGTTCCTGGCTTTAAATAACCCCTTTCTCTCATCGCCTCTAAAGATTGTTCATCTACTCTCAAAACCTCACTAGCTTCTTTTTCTGATAACCACATTGATGCTTCTATCATTCTTGAACAAACAAGTATCTTTTTTCTAACGTAAAAAGCCCGCCAAAGAAAGCTCAAAGATATGCGCTTGGAAAGCTAGTAATAATAAAAACATACTTAAATTGCATTAAAATCGTAGATAAAATATTACTTAAATCTCTTCAAACCAAGGCCTAATAGTCTTTCTACTTATAGGTATTGTCAAACCAGAATCAATAGATGGATGAGTAAAGTTAGTAGTTTTTACATCAATTTTATTATTAACTAATTCAGAAGATTCTCTATAATTTATTTCATCCCATCCAGCCTCCCAATTAGATAAATCAACCAATTGGGACCACGGAACTTTTACAACCACAGTCGAGTCAAGTACAGACATCAAAAGGACCCATCTTCTTGGCAATTCGCCACCATAATTAATTGCTACGAAATGAATGTGTCCATTAAGATAAACCTTGCTAGTCCACGCCTTTACTGGAGGCCAAATCATAAAATTCAATAATTGATTGAAACTATTCTAATAAATAATTTTTTAAGCATTTTTTGACCCTTAAATATTTTTATTTTTTATTTTTATATATTCTTCTCTGATTGATTTGATTAATGCCTTGTTCTTTCTCATTATAATATTCTTCTCATTAAAATCTATTTCAAGTCTCTCTTCCTTTGTTAAGTTCATCCAATTATTCATGTCAAATTTTTGTTCTGATTGTTCTTGAAGTTTTTTCTTCTTCTTTTTGGAAAGAAATTTAAATAGCATTATTTTTTCTAAAATTAAATTAATAACAGACTTAAAATCAATTAGATTCATTTAAGCATCAATTATAGGCATATTATTTTTTTATGAAGATATTTTAGTCCCCTCACCCAGCTTCCAAAGATTTACACCTGTATCTTCAACTTCTTGTCGATTAACAACAGATCTTGTATCAAAGACCCAAGCTGGTGATCTCATTAAAGAAGCTAAATAATTCCAATCAAGTCCAAAGAATTCATCCCATGCAGTAAGAATTATAACTGCATCAACATTTTTCAATGCTTCTGGAATAGAACTGGCCATTTTCCAAATCCCTTGATTATTAAATGAAAATTTTTCAAAATCTTCTTCTATTCTCTCAAATGTAACCTTAGGGTCATAAATTGATAAAATTGCTCCTTCTTCGAGTAAGTCACTGGAAATTCTTATCGCAGGTGATTCTCGGGTATCGTTGGTGTTTGCCTTAAAAGAAAAACCGAGTATTGCTATATTTTTTCCATTAACTGTACCAAAAAGCTTCTCTAGGACAATTTTATAAATTCTATCTTGCTGCCAAGTATTGAGCACGACAACTTGATTCCAGTAATTAGCAACCTCTGGTAATCCAAAATATCCACTCAAATAAACTAAATTCAAAATATCCTTTTTAAAGCAGCTCCCACCAAACCCAGGTCCTGCACTAAGAAATTGATTACCTATCCTTTTATCTGTTCCTATTGCTTTAGCAACTTCCTGAACATCAGCTCCAGTAGCCTCACAAAAGGCTGAAATAGAATTGATGGAACTAATTCTCTGAGCTAGGAATGCATTAGCAGCTAATTTTGAAAGTTCGCTACTCCAAAGATTAGTACAAATTATTTGTTCATAAGGAACCCAGTTCAAATAAATCTTAACCAGTGCATCTATAGAGTCAGAATCTTCTCCACCAATTAAAACCCTATCAGGTTTTTCTAAGTCATTAATTGCGGTACCTTCAGCCAAAAATTCAGGATTCGATAAAACAGAAAAAGTTTTTGAAATTTCATTTTTTTGCGTCTCTTTATCTGTTGTCTTAAGTATCTCTTTTATTGCCTGTGCAGTACGAACTGGAAGAGTACTTTTTTCAATTACTATCGTGTGTCCTTTTGCGTATTTAGCTACTTGCCTTGCACTAGCTTCAACCCAACTAAGATCACTTGCTTGTCCTGCTCCAAGACCTTTTGTTTTTGTTGGAGTATTGACTGATATAAAAATCATATCAGCATCAGATATCGACTTTTCCATTTCTGTGCTAAAGAAAAGGTTCCGCCCTCTTGTTCTTGAAATTATCCGATCTAATCCAGGTTCAAATATTGGCAATTTATTGAGATCTGAATCATTCCATGCATCAATTCGTTCTTTATTGATATCAACAACCCTAATTTCTAAATCAGGACATTTATCTGCAATAACAGACATGGTTGGACCACCTACATAACCAGCGCCAATACAACATATTTTCTGGATTTTAATGGAGCTCATTTAAAATAATTCATCATTTTTTTAAGCAATCAACTTTTTAATTAACTGATCTAGATCCCCCTTTGAGAAAATATATTCCCTACTCTCCTCATCCTTTTGTTTATCCCTTAATTTCTTCATTAATAACTGACCTTTAGATACCTCATCCTCACCTATAACTAAGGCCCATTTAGCCCTACTTTTATCTGCTCGCTTAAATTGTTTTGAAAAAGATGAACCTGAGTAGTCCAATTCAATCATTAAGTTAGATGACCTTAACTGACAAGTAATTTCCAAAGCAAGTTGCTCAGCTTTTTTACCTTTATGAATCACATAAACATCTGGAGATTTTGACTGTAAAATTTTATCTCCAGCTAGAATGATCAGCCTTTCCATTCCAATAGCCCAACCTATAGAAGGAGCTTGAGGCCCCCCAAGTTCACTTATCAAGCCATCGTAACGTCCTCCTCCACATACGGTAGCTTGAGAACCTAAATGATCACTTGTTATTTCGAAAGCTGTATGAGAATAATAATCAAGCCCTCTTACCAAATTATAATTAATTTCATATGGAATCTTTAGATTAACGAGTAACTCCTGTAAATAATCAAATCTAGTTTTACTCTCATTAGATAAAAAGTCGTTTAAAGAAGGAGCTTCAGATAAAAGTTCTTTTGTAGAATTATTTTTACTATCTAATATTCTCAAGGGATTAACATTAATTCTTTTCTGAGAATCTTCATCTAACAAGTCAAATCTCTGATTAAGCCAATCTTTCAACTCTTCTTTGAAAATATTTCGATCTTCATTACTTCCAAGACTATTAATTTCTAAAGTCAAATCATTTAGACCAACATCCTTTAAAAAGTTCCAAGCTATTGAAATAACTTCAGCGTCACTAATAACAGAAGCTAATCCAACAAATTCAACTCCTATTTGATGGAACTGCCTTTGTCTTCCTGCTTGAGGGCGCTCGTATCTAAACATTGGCCCTCTATACCAAAGTCTTTGAGGGCCTTTATTTAATAATCCATGCTGAACAATTGACCTCGCAACAGATGCTGTACCCTCAGGTCTCAATGTGCAAGAGCGACCACCTCTATCGTCGAAACTATACATTTCTTTGCCTACAACATCAGTATTTTCGCCAATTCCCCTTGAAAACAATTCTGTTTGTTCAATAATCGGTGTTCTAATTTCTTGAAGCCCAGCTCGACTAAAATGTTCAAGTGCAATTGATTCGACCTTCTGCCAGCCCTGACTCTGAGCAGGTAAAAGATCTACCATTCCTCTTAAATTCTTGAGATTGGTCAAAGTAGCTTCAGCAAAATTATTTGTTGTTCGTTTAATAGTAATTGTTTAAGTAAACTGTAAAATAATATTTATTCCATGAGTTTTGCTAAACCAAATTGGTGAGACTTAAAGTAGGAAGGGCACTAAGCCTAATCCTCTAGTCGAGTAGCGCCTGAATATTTAACCAACCAATAATTAACTCTTCTTCTCACATTAAAAGGCATTTCATTTTGGAGTTGAATTAATTCCATAGCTCCAAGTCTCTTTAGATCTCTTGATTCAAGACTCCACATTTTTTCAGCTTCACAAATTAAACGAGCCCAGCTTCTTGAATGCTGCCATTGCCTGAGACGCTTTTTTAATTCGTTACCGTCAGCCTTGCTTTTAACAAGGGGACGCTGACCAACTATATTTTTCTTAGTGGTATATTTTCTCATAAATCAATCATGGAGAAAACTCTAAAAAACTCATTAATCAATACATTAAACAAATAGCAAAGATTTGAAATGAGTACTTTATGAAAAATCTACTTCAAGAATGAAAGTCAACCTCATGAACAGGAAAATCTAATTTCTCCTTATCCCTACGACTCATTTTCCTAGACCAAGCGCCCTTAATTGCATCATTCCACCTAAAGCCAGCATTTTTCGCTAAATACCTGTCCTCATAGGAGATCTCAGCTCGAAGCAAAACTTTTGGCTCTAACGCTCTAATCAATAGTTTTTCAAGTTCGCTACATCTTATAAAAACCTCTGCCAGATATATGCAATCGGTCAAAGCTCTATGTGCATTCCAGACCGGCACACCATAAGCCAATGCAAGATCTCTTACAGAAGGACGAGTCTTCAATTGTCTATCAGCTGGCCAAGTTATATCGTCCATAGAACAAATCCATGGTTTTTCAATCTGAGGCAATTTCTTGAGACCAAACCATTTCTTATCAAATTCTGCATTGTGAGCAACAATCACATTTGATACTCGAACTAAAGATTCAAAATATTTAATTGCTTCAGAGAGAGGTTGAGGCAATCTAGTTATTTCAGCAGGAATATTGTTTATTTTTTCTGCGTTATTAATTTCAACTGGTAAAAGAAAAGATTGCTGCGCTAGCACCGATCTACTTTTTACATTAAAAAGGATCGAACCTACTTCAAGACAATCATCATTTTCATTGTCAAGGCCAGTGGTTTCAGTATCCAAAATCAAGATATTCTCAGGGAAATGTTCGTTCCTTAAGATTCCGAACCGTTCATCCTTTGATTGGAGAGGACTTTTTACTCCTAAATCTTTTTCCTTTTCATTAGCAATTTCTTTAGTTGTTTCATCTAAAAAGTTAAGCTGCTCACTCTCTTTTTGATGATTCTGCTCTTCTTTCACTTCAAAATTAATTAGTCGTACTTCTATTATCATCAAAAAAACATAGTTGAATAAAAACTTAGTAGAACATTAGAAATAAAAGATACTTATTTTTAATTTATAATCGTTTTCTAGTTCTCTTAAAGAGTGATTATTCATCGATGAGCAGTTTTAGGCGTATAAGCGATGTTTCTTGCCAATGGCCATCAAGACCAGTTGGTCTTATAGAACTAATTGGAGGTAGCTATATATCAATCAAGCCCGAAGTTACATACAAAAGACTTATTTCTTGTCTTTTAAAAAGAAATTTTGCTGTTCATTCATGGGGCTATATCCCTAACTTTGATCATCAACTACAAGCAAATCAAGCGTGGAAACAATTCCGTCAATCTCGAAAAATTCTTGAAAAAAGAGTTGGTTTAATACCAAAATCAATAAGACTAGGTCATAGTCTTGGATGCAAATTACATTTACTAGCGCCGGATGGAGGAAGAAATTGCGATGGTTTAGTAGCTATAAGCTTTAATAATTTCAGGGCAGATAAATCTATACCTTTACTTAGAAAGATGTCTAAAAAGCTTAATTTTCAAACTGAATTCAGTCCAAGTCCTAGCGAAACATTAAATCTTGTTAGAGAACACTATGAGCAAATAAACAATCTATTAATTAAATTTAAAAACGATAACTTAGATCAAAATGATTTTTTACTTAAATCATTAAAGGAAAGATCCGCTGATAAATCTAAAATCATGAATCTAGACGGAAATCATCTAACCCCAGTAAGCGTGGGACTAAGAGAAAAATTACTAAAAGCTAATCTTCAAAATTCTTTAAAATACGAAAATATTAATTTAATAGTCGATCAAATAACTCATTGGGAAATCTTAACTTCTTAATTTATCTAAAACTGATCTATCCTCAAGGGTACTTGTATCTCCGCTTATTTCATCTCCTGAAGCCAGTGCTCTCAAAATTCTGCGCATTATTTTTCCACTTCTTGTTTTAGGAAGAGAATCAGTAAACTTAAATTCATCAGGTTTAGCAATAGGGCCTATTTCATTCACGACGTGTTTTTTTAATTGTGCCTCAATATTTTCATTTGCTTCTGCGCCAGTTTTCAAGGTTACAAAGGCTACGATTGATTCTCCTTTTAAATCATCAGGTCTACCCACAACTGCAGCTTCTGAAATGAGCTCATGACTAACTAAAGCTGATTCTATTTCCATTGTTCCAAGCCTATGACCAGAGACGTTTATAACATCATCAACTCTGCCCATAACCCAAAAATAACCATCTTCATCTCTTCGAGCCCCATCTCCAGCAAAATACATATAGCTATTGTCTGAAGGTTTTAAATACTCCCAGTAACTCTCTCTAAATCTTTTTTCGTCTCCATAAACATTCCTCATCATTCCAGGCCAAGGTCTTTTAACTACCAAATATCCACCCTCATTATTAGCGACAGAATCCCCATCTGAATTGACTACATCGGCTTCAATTCCGGGTAAAGGGAAAGTTGCTGATCCAGGTTTCGTTGGCGTCGCCCCAGGAAGAGGACTAATCATCACTCCTCCAGTTTCTGTTTGCCACCATGTATCAACTATCGGGCATCGACCTCCTCCAATAACATCCCGATACCATATCCAAGCCTCTGGATTAATAGGCTCTCCAACAGTTCCTAAAAGCCTCAAACTAGATAAATCGTATTGGTTAGGAATCTTGTTACCCGCTTTCATAAAAGCCCTTATAGCAGTTGGAGCAGTGTAAAAAATCGAAATTTTATGCTTCTGAATTACATCCCAAAAAGCTCCTGGATTTGATGGTCTAGGAACTCCTTCATACATAACAGTGGTTGCACCATTAGATAGTGGACCATAGACGATATAACTATGTCCGGTTATCCAACCCACATCAGCTGTGCACCAATAAACATCATTTTCACGAATATCAAAAATCCATTTAAAAGTTAAATGAGACCAAAGGTTATACCCAGCTGTTGAATGAACTACTCCCTTTGGTTTGCCTGTAGAGCCTGAGGTATACAAAACAAATAAACAATCCTCACTATCCATTTGTTCCGGCAAACAATCATCTTCTTGACTGTCTACAATTTCATGCCACCAATAATCTCTACCATCATCCATGGCGATATTTTTTTTTGTCCTTTGAACAACTAAAACTGATTCGACCTTTGGACAAGCACCACCTTCCAATGCTTGATCAACAGCATCTTTGAGAGGAATTACTTTATCTTTTCTAAAACCACCATCAGCTGTAATTATTGCTTTCGCTTCTCCATTAATTAATCGGTCCCTTAGTGCCTCAGAGGAAAAGCCTCCAAATACTACTGAATGCGGAGCTCCAATCCTTGCACATGCAAGCATTGCAATTGCAGCTTCGGGAACCATAGGCATATACAAAGCGACAAGATCTCCTTTACCTATACCTATAGACTTGAGTGCATTGGCTGCTTTGCATACTTCTTTGTGTAGTTGTTTGTAGGTATATTTTTTCTTATCACCTGGCTCACCTTCCCAAATCAAGGCGACTTTGTCAGCCGTTGAACTATTTAAGTGACGATCTAAGCAGTTAAAGGAAATATTAGTTTTTCCTCCATCAAACCATTTAGCGAATGGTGGATTGGACCAATCGAGTACTTTATTAAAAGATTTAAACCAGTGTAATTCTTCTCTAGCTGCGTCACCCCAAAACTTATTTGGATCTGATTTGGCCATCTCAGACATTTCCAAATACTTTGAAAAAGATGAGATCCTACTTTTACTGGAAAAGTTATCAGAAGGGGGAAAAACTCTCTGCTCCTGTAGAACAGACTCAATAGAGTTAGAATTGTTTGAATTCATGAAAGATAAAAACAACTTTTCATTTATTTCATTCAAGCTATTTCTGACCAAAAGGCTTGAATAGTGAAACTCTTATTTAAAACAAATTCATAATGAAGAAAAATTGGAATTTTCCTAAAGCATTTTTATTTGATCTTGATGGAGTTCTAATTGATTCAGAACCCTTACATGGACAAGCATGGAAAGAAACCGCCGCACTTTTTGATCTAAATTTAACCCTTGAGCAACTAAAACTCTTGAGAGGAAAAAGAAGAATTGATTGTGCCAATGAACTAGTTAAATTGATTCCAAAGACAGTTGAGGCGAAAGACTTACTAGACCGTCATAGACCCATCTCAAGACAACTCATCCTTAGGGCCCAAGCAATGCAAGGTGCAGAGAGCTTGGTAGAAAGGTGTCATAAGAACAATATCCCAATGGCTTTAGTAACTAGTAGCAGCGCGGAATCTTTCCAAATAAAAACGACTCAACACAAATGGATGAATCTATTTTCTGTAATAGTTCTTGGCGATGAAAAATTACTAGCGAAGGGGAAACCAGCTCCAGATCCATATCTACTAGCAGCTAAAAAATTAAATATTGCTCCTCAAGAATGCTGGGCTGTTGAAGATTCAATTGCTGGAGTATCTTCAGCCTTAGAGGCTGGATGTTATGTTTTATTTTTAAAAGCACAAAGTGAAGAACTTCCGAAAAAAGAAGATTTGGATCAACACATTAATTTAAGACAAATCAGTCATCTAAAAGAAATTGATCAAATATTGAATGAGTATTAAGTTAATAAAGTCTGCTAATAACAAATTCAGGTAATTCTAGTAAAGCTTTTTTTGATGGTGAATCTGGCAACCAAGAAATAGAATCTTTTGATTCAGATGCAAATTGTTCGGCTAATTCTCTTGATTTTTTAATCGCACTTGAATCTCTTACGAGAGATAGAGCTTGATCAAGATCATCTTTTTGGGAGAATTTACCATTAATAAGTTCACTAAGACGTGGATTTTCTTCCAAAGCATAAAAGACCGGTGCAGTAAGATAACCACTCTGAAGATCACTAGCTGCTGGTTTACCTAGTTGTTCATCATTTCCCGTAAAGTCGAGAATATCATCAACCACTTGAAAAGCTAATCCTAATTGTCTTCCAAAAAAATAGAGTGAATTTAAGCTCTCTTGATCGACATTAGATAAAACACCGATAGCCTTGGAACTATTAGCAATTAGAGAGGCGGTTTTACAATAACTTTTTTCTAAATAACTCTCAAAAGATTGACTTGAATCGAATCTATTAAGACCCTGCTTTATTTCACCTTCAGCTAGATCCATAATCACCCTACTTAACAATTTAACAACCTCTAAATTCTCAAGATTTGCCAAATGCCAACTTGCTTGAGCAAATAGAAAATCTCCAGCAAGAACAGCTATCCTAGGATCAAATCTACTATGGACAGTTTCAACACCTCTTCGGGTATCAGCTTCATCAACGACATCATCATGAACAAGAGAAGCGGTATGAATCATCTCAGTAATCTGGGCCAATTTCCGATGCTTCATAGGAAGTTCCTTTTCAGAAGTCAAAGCTCTTGAAATTAATAAAACAATTCCAGGTCTTAAACGTTTACCGCCTGCACTAAAAAGATGTTCTGCAGCAGCCTGCAAAATAGGGTGCCCAGCACCTATGAGGCTGCGAAGATCCAAAAGCAACGCTTCTAGATCAAGTTCTACAGGTTGAAGAATTTCCGTGGCTGTGGTCATAAAACCGCTCTACTTTTTGATATTAAGAGACCCAGCCCTTCTTCTGCAGTGAAACAAGATTAACTTCAGGAAATACATTTAACCAATGCTTTGCTTTATTGGGAAAATTTTTAAGGTTAGAGGTTACGTAAAACTTTAAATCAACAAAATTTTTATTCTTTGAATAATTGCTTGTTTTTGAATCAATAAACAACTTTAATTTAAAAGAAAGAGCTTCTGCGGGGTCAATCAATTTAACACTTGATGGTAAAACCTTTCTCAGAGAGGGAGTTATGAGAGGATAATGACTACAACCAAGAATTAAAGAATGAATTTTTTGTTTTAAAAGAGGTTGTAAATACCCAGTCGCAACATCAGTAATATCATCTGAATTAATATTATCCATTTCAATCATTGGAACAAATGCAGGGCATGGTTGCTCAATTACAAAAGTTTTTGGCTTGAATTCTAAAATCGCATTTGTATAAGCTTTTGTTTTTACTGTAGAAGGAGTTGCGAGAACACCCACCCTAGATTCCTGAATGGTTGAGGCAGCAGAGCCAATAAGGTCAAAAACAGGGATATCTAAATTGTTTTTAATTACGTCCAAGGCAATGGCATTTGTTGTGTTACAGGCAACCAAAAAAGCGTCAATATTTTGATAACTAAACCAAGATGATATTTCTTCAGCAATTTTTTTGATCTCATTAGTTGTCTTTACTCCATAAGGAAGTCTTGCTGTATCAGCTAAATATATAAATGAATTATTGGGACATAACTCAATAACCTTTTTTAGAACAGTGAAGCCTCCAATACCACTATCAAATAATCCAATACGCATATCTAATTTGAAATTTTTAGATAGTTAAGTATTCCCCTAGCAATAGCAAAAGACATTTTATCCCTATAAACTTTTTGTCGTAACAAATCGGCGTCATACATACCAGTAACAAATCCAATTTCTACTAAAGCTGCAGGCATTGATGTTTTTCTTATCACATAAAAGCGTGATCTACGAACACCCCTATCAGGACTTTGCGGAGAAACAATCAAAATTTGTTTTTGTATATTTTTAGCTAAAGAATAGCCTTTATAACCAGAGTAATAATAGGTCTCTAAGCCATTAACTTCTTTTCTCTTTCCTCGTGTTGCATTTGCATGAATACTAACAAAAACATCTGCTTTTGAATTATTAGCCTTGGTAACTCTTGGCTGTAAGTCTAATGTTCTCTCATAATTCCGAGTTAAAATAGTTTTAACTCCTTTATTTGTTAGAAAATCTGAAACACTCTTTGACACTTCTAAAACAATATCAGTCTCTCTTAATCCATTAATTCCAACAGCACCAGGGTCTGAGCCACCATGCCCTGGATCGATAACAACTTTATACTTTCCATAGGGTACATTTGGTAAAGAAGAAACATCTAAATCTTGAGGCTTTATTTTTTCATAAGTTCTTTTTATTGAGTTTCTTAGGATATTACCTTCTTCAATCGGACGAAAAGAATTACTTTCTAGACCAATAAGTTCCAACTCCCAGGTATTTGTTGATATACCAATTAATTGTAATTTTGAGGGTTCTAATTCTACTGATGGCAGGAATTCAATAACAAGCCTTGTTATACCCTTAGAGGGTTTTCCTAGCCTGATTTCCTTAACTGATCCATTACCTTTAATAGTCCTAGGGCGGCTTAATTCTCCAGTGAAATCGATCCAAACCCTATCACCCTTATCAGTAGTTGAAGATTGATAAAAAGCATCTAATTTAGCCCCAGAGGAAGTTCGTAATTTAAGGCTACCGTTGCTAGTTAAGGCCCAAGCGGCAAGAGCACTAGCAGATCTTAGAGGTAAAGAAATAAAGAGATTGGAACAAAAAATAAATCCCGCAAACAATCCTAGTTTTGACATTAAAGATTGATCTTTAAACATCAAATAAAAAGCTCTGTTTTTCGATGTTTCAGGCTGGGCATTTGTCCTCTAATTCTCTCCACTCTTTCTTTATCAGCAGGAGCTATTGCTGCTCCTTGAACAACCCCTGCATCTGCTAAAACTGTCCCCCATGGATCAATTACCATCGCATGCCCATGACTTTGTCTTCTGCCATAGTGACGACCAGTTTGCGCTGGTGCAACAACATAAGCAGTGTTTTCAATAGCTCTTGCTTGGAGCAAGACTTGCCAATGATCCTTTCCCGTAAAAGCAGTAAAAGCAGCTGGAATCATTAATAAATCTGCGCCTTTATTTACCAAATCCCGATAAAGTTCAGGGAATCGCACATCGTAACAAATAGATAATCCAATTTTGCAAAGACCAGGCACATCAACTACAGGTGGAGATTCACTTCCCGAAACAATTGTTTCAGATTCCCTATAAGTATTTCCTTCAGGTAGATCAACATCAAAAAGATGAATCTTGTCATATCTTGCTAGAGATTGACCGTCCTTTCCAAACAACTCCGCTCTATTTAAAGTTCTTACTCCATCGCCAGCGGGAACAGGGAAACCACCTCCAAGTAAAACGACTTGATATCTCCTTGCCATTGTTACTAAAAAACTATTGCATTTTTCATATATTGAAGATGCAATTTTTAATTTTTTCTGGTCTTCACCCAAAAATGCAAAGTTTTCAGGAAGTCCAACAAGATCAGCCCCACGCTTTGCCGCTAACTCAATTTGTTCTTCAGCAGCATTGAGATTTGCGTCTATGTCTGAGGTACTTGTTAGCTGTAAGGCCGCAGCCAAAAAATCTGACACTGAGTTAAAAAAGAAAAATAATTTAAAAGTTAGTTTGAGCGAAGTACGCCCATCTCAATCTGTTTTGGAATAACAGAAAGGTTATCCAAAGAAGCGCAACAAGCAAAATCATCATCATGATTACCTATTCCTGCAAGTCTTTGTCCATGACTTGCAATACGTAAACATCCTTCAACATCATTCTCCCAATTTTTCCATAGTGCTATGGAGGCCATTAATTCATCATTTACTATCTGCACAGACTCTAATTGATCCATTAAAAGAGAGGCTAAAGCCCCAGCAGCTAAAGAATCTTCTAAAGAATAGGAACCTTCCCAACCACTACCAACAATCCAAACTTCTTTAGGATTATCACTTTTCAATCTTTCAGCAATAGCTTTTCTGTTTGGGAGTGCCATTGTGTACAAACTTTTGGACTCTCTAACACGATGTAGTGACCTTGTCCCGTTGGTAGTGCTCATAAAAACTCTTTTCCCTTTTACACTCTCAGGTGAGACTCCCAATGGAGAGTTTCCCAAGTCAAATCCATCTAATTTTTTTCCACCTCTCTCTCCAACAAGTATTTTTTCTTTAGAGTCAAAAGTCTTTGCCTGATTTTTAAGTTCATCAACATCTGCAAACACTTGCACTGAGTCAGCTCCATTTTCCAGTGCCCAAGCAATAGTTGTTGTAGCTCTCAGAACATCAATCACTACTGATGATTCAGGAATAATTCCATCAGGAACATCTGCCGCTACATAAAAATAAGAAAGTTTCATTTCCACAAAGGCTGATAACTTGCGTCACAGTAACTAGATATATAGGTTAATCGTGCAGACCTTCATGAAATTATTTCGTCAAGAACCTCTTACACGGGACATTAGAGATTTTCTTACTCTTTTGGAAAAGAAAGGACAACTGAAAAGAATAAGCAGTCCAGTTGATAGTGACTTAGAAATTGCGGCCATAAGTGATCGAGTCCTTGGGATGGGAGGCCCTGCTCTTCTTTTTGAAAATGTAAAAGGATCATCAATGCCTGTTGCAGTGAATTTACTTGGGACGATGGAACGTGTGGTTTGGAGTATGGGTTTAGAGAAGCAAGAAGAATTGGAAGATTTAGGGAAGAAATTAGCTCTTCTTCAGCAACCACGTCCTCCGAAAGGGCTTAAAGAAACCAAAGCTTTTGCTTCAGTTGCATGGGATCTACTTAAAGCACGTCCAGATATTGATCTATTGCCACCATGCCATCAACAAGTAATTAGTGAAAAAGACTTGGATCTAAATCATTTGCCACTTTTGCGTCCCTGGCCAGAGGATGCTGGAGGAGCCATCACTTTAGGCCTTGTAATAACGAAAGATCCAGAAACAGGCGTGCCAAATGTCGGTGTTTACAGACTCCAAAGACAGTCTGCAAAGAGCATGACAGTCCATTGGTTAAGTGTCAGAGGAGGAGCCAGGCATCTTCGCAAAGCAGCTGCAATGAATAAGAAACTAGAAGTAGCTGTTGCTATTGGAGTTCATCCACTTCTTGTCATGGCGGCAGCAACTCCCATTCCAGTGCAGCTAAGCGAGTGGCTTTTTGCAGGCTTGTATGCAGGAGAGGGTGTTCGATTAACCAAATGCAAAACTATTGATCTTCAGGTACCAAGTCATAGTGAAGTTGTTCTTGAAGGGTCTATATCTCCTGGAGAAGAGATGATGGATGGTCCTTTTGGAGACCATATGGGCTTCTATGGGGGTGCTGAGTCCTCACCTTTGATTAGATTCCACTGTATGACTCAAAGAAAAAAACCAATATTCTTAACAACTTTTAGCGGTAGGCCTCCAAAAGAAGAAGCAATGCTGGCAATAGCATTAAATCGAATTTATACACCAATACTTAAACAACAAATACCTGAAATTATTGATTTTTTCCTTCCGATGGAAGCCTTGAGTTATAAGTTGGCAGTCATATCAATTGACAAAGCTTATCCAGGTCAAGCTAAAAGAGCTGCTATGGCGTTTTGGAGTGCTTTACCCCAATTTACTTATACAAAATTTGTCGTCGTCGTCGACTCCACAATTAACGTAAGAGATCCTAGACAAGTCGTTTGGGTCTTATCCAGCCAAGTTGACCCTCAAAGAGATTTATTTGTGCTTGAAAATACTCCTTTTGATACCCTTGACTTCGCGAGTGAAAATATTGGCTTAGGAGGGAGATTAGCTATTGATGCAACAACAAAAATTGGCCCAGAGAAAAATCATGATTGGGGCAAACCACTAACAAGACCGAAAGAGCTTGAAGACAAAGTTGATGAAAGATGGGAAGAACTAGGGTTATCGGAACTGGAAAACAAGCAACCAAGTCCAGAATTATTTGGGTATGTTATCGATGAATTAATGCGTCAAAAACAAATAAACAATTCATAAATCAGGAATAAAGCTTATCGATAAATAAAATATAAAAAAATATATTGTTTTTTCATTGAAAGCTCCAACTAAAGATCAGTCTTTAAGAAACCTTCAAAAAGGAGGGGAGCTCTGTGGAAAAGTGAAAGTACCTGGTGACAAATCAATCTCACACCGTGCACTACTTTTTGGGGCTATTGCTAAGGGGAAAACACTAATTGAGGGCCTTTTACCTGCTGAAGATCCATTAAGTACGGCTGAATGCCTTAGATCAATGGGCGTAAAAATTAGTCCAATAAAGAAAGGAGACATTATTGAAATTGAAGGCGTTGGATTAAATGGCCTCCAAGAGCCACAAGATATTCTGAACTGCGGAAATTCAGGAACAACTATGAGATTAATAATGGGATTATTAGCCGGCCAAAAAGATCATCATTTCATCCTCACAGGCGATAAATCACTTAGAAATAGGCCGATGAAAAGAGTAGGACAGCCGTTAAAAATGATGGGGGCTAAAGTTTTCGGAAGATGCGGTGGAGACTTGGCTCCTCTATCGATTATTGGGAATAAATTAAGAGGTGCCGTAATTGGTACACCAGTAGCAAGTGCTCAGATAAAATCTGCAATCCTACTAGCTGCTCTTAATGCAGAAGGCTCAACGACGGTTATTGAACCCGCCAGATCAAGAGATCATAGCGAGAGAATGCTAAAAGCCTTCGGAGCTAATCTAGAGGTTGGTGGAGAAATGGGTAGACATATAACTGTTTCCCCTGGTAAAGATCTAAAAGGTCAATCAATTATTGTTCCAGGGGATATTAGTTCCGCTGCATTTTGGCTCGTTGCAGGTAGCATCATACCCGGATCAGAGTTGGTTGTAGAAAATGTTGGTCTAAATCCAACAAGGACTGGAATACTTGACGTATTAGAAGCAATGGAAGCAAATATCAACGTAATAAACAAAAGAGATGTAGCCGGTGAACCTGTCGGAGATATTGAAGTTTTCTACAAAGAAAACTTAAAACCATTTAAAATTGACGGTGAGATAATGCCACGGCTTGTAGACGAGATACCCATTTTATCCGTAGGAGCATGTTTTTGTAATGGTATCAGTCAAATAAAAGGAGCAAGTGAACTAAGAGTTAAAGAAACTGATCGATTAGCTGTAATGGCAAGGCAATTAAAAAGGATGGGAGCCAGCGTAGATGAGCATCAAGATGGTCTAACTATCTATGGAGGAAAAAGCTTAGAAGGATGCGAACTTGATAGCGAGGATGATCACCGTATAGCCATGAGTTTAGCTATTGCATCAATAATGGCTAATTCTAATTCGACATTACGACGTAGTGAGGCTGCAGCAATTTCATATCCTGATTTTTGGAGTGATCTTAAGAGACTTCAACAAAAAAATTAGCTTTCTGAGAATTGGATGATTATAAAAAACATACGACAAAAGATGGGAGTTTAAGTCTTTATAGCTTGAGCTATGAAGAAGGATTTCATGATAAGGACGGAGCCCTCAGAGAATCAATCAATAAATATCTATTACCAGCTCAATTAGAAGAATTTTATAACGCTAAAAAAATTGTTGTTTTAGATGTTTGTATGGGCTTAGGATACAACACTGGATGTATTCTCGAAGAGTTACTTCAACGCAATATTAAAATCGAATGGCATGGACTTGAGATTGATCAAAAGCCTCTAAATCTTGGTCTTAATGAAAAAATATTTCAAGAAATTTGGTCTTCAAAAGTATTGCATTTTTTTAATTGCTTAAACATATCGGGGAAATGGACTGAAGGTTTTAACCAAGGAACTATTCACTGGGGGGATGCGAGACAAAAAATATTCGAAATACAAGATTCTCTTAGGTTTGATTTAATTCTTCTTGATCCTTTTTCTCCACAAAAGTGTCCCGAGCTATGGAGTGAGGAGTTCATCTCTTTATTAACCGAAAGGCTATCTACCGAGGGCCGCTTGATTACATATTCAACTGCTGCCTCAATTAGAGCGAGTTTCAAAAGAGCTGGTTTAAACATCTATTCAATAGTTCCATCAACCGATGATCAAAGAAAATGGAGTTCAGGGACAGTTGCTATGAAAAAGAAAATTGAACAACAGTTGATTGAAAAAAATTGTCAGATTAAAGAGCTAAGCACCAAAGAAGTAGAACACCTTGCTACGCGTTCATCAATTCCTTATAGAGATCCAACAGGGAAAGGAAACTCTAAAGAAATTATTTCAACAAGAGAAATAGAGCAATCTAAAAGTCAATTAATAAACACTTCATCATGGAGAAAACGATGGAATACTGCGCGATAGCAATAAAGCAATTAGATTTCTAAAAAAATACTCTAATGCTTGCCATCGCAATTTTAGCGGCTGGAAAAGGTACGCGAATGAAAAGCAAGCTGCCTAAGGTCCTTCACCCTTTGGCAGGAAAATCACTTATTGATAGGGTTTTGTCTTGTACTCATGGGCTCAAGCCAAACCGTAGATTAATAGTTGTAGGACATCAAGCTAATTTAGTAGAGGACTCTCTGAGAAAACATCAAGACTTAGATTTTGTTCTTCAGCAACCTCAAAATGGAACAGGACATGCGATTCAGCAATTAAAGCCTAGATTAAAAGGGTTTAATGGGGAACTTCTAGTATTAAATGGCGATGTACCACTACTAAAAGAGGAAACGCTAAGTTCGCTTTTAAAATTTCATAAAGAATCCAACGCGAGTGTAACTTTTTTATCTGCAAGTTTAGACTCTCCAACAGGATATGGGCGAGTATTTACAGATGAGTCGGGACTAGTAAAAAAAATCATCGAAGAGAGAGATTGCACCAATGAACAGCGAAAAAATAAATTAATAAATGCAGGTATATATTGTTTCAATTGGCAACAACTATCAGATGTTTTAAACTTATTATCTAACCAAAATAGTCAAAATGAAATTTATTTAACAGATACTATAAGTTTACTCAAAAAAGCATTGCATTTTGAGGTAGACAATCCATTTGAGATCAAAGGCATTAATGATAGAGTTCAACTATCTGAATGCGAACATTACATCCAAGAAGAGCTTAAATCCTTATGGATGAGCAAGGGAGTTTCTTTTGTTGATCCTATTAGTTGCTCTCTAAGTGAGGATTCAAACTTTGGTACAGACGTAATTATTGAGCCACAAACTCATCTTCGCGGTAAATGCAGTATTGGAAATGGATGTCATTTAGGACCAGGTAGTGTCATAACAAATTCAACTCTTGCAGAAAATGTATTAGCCATTCATTCATTCATCAATGAGGCAACGATTGGAAATAATACATCAATTGGTCCATTCGCCCACATAAGACCGGAATCAAACATAAGACAAAATTCTAAAATAGGAAACTTTGTAGAAATAAAAAAAAGTTGTATTGGTGAAGGAACAAAAATCAATCATTTAAGCTATGTAGGTGATTCAGCTCTAGGAAAAAATATTAATATTGGAGCAGGTACTATCACAGCTAATTTTGATGGTAAAAATAAACATAGAACAATTATTGATGATTATTCAAAAACCGGTGCGAATTCAGTACTTGTTGCACCTATCAAGATTGGGGCACATGTAACCATTGGTGCAGGCTCAACAATAAGTAAAGATATTCCAGATAAAAGTTTAGTAGTTGAAAGATCAAAAGCAATTATTAGAACTAAGGCTGATTAACTATAACGGCGAAGTTATTTCTGTAAATAAGGTAATACTTTTTCTAATTCCAACTTACGACTACCTTTAATTAAAATATTGTCTCCCGGCAAAAGCCATGGTAGCAGTGACATAGCCGCATCTTTTGGGGTACTTACTACATCATGATTTGGTAATTCTTTAATTGTCTTTTTTATGATATTAGATTCCT
>OBOA01000023.1_pt1 | contig 17482 bp, 13 predicted proteins | sample 1535281 | NCBI WGS metagenome assembly OBOA01 (sample SAMEA3275639, study PRJEB22092) | marine metagenome | biome: 01000035; feature: 00002223; material: Deep Chlorophyll Maximum | collected 2014-06-19T13:00:00+00 | depth 75 m
GAGGATCAAATACCATCGCTAAGGTTTCTCTCCAACCTCTAAGGCGAAGCCAATTTAGGTCGTTAACAGCTTGTCCAGATTGGATTCTTTGAAGCAATAAATTTAAGCAGACTATTGGTTCACCAAGTGCAGTATCAACAATTAATCTTCGATTTGGGAGAGATAGTGCATTGAGGAATTCAGGAGCCTCATCAATTCTTCCATTCCACCACAGCCAAGATGGAAGTTCCTCGGGAACAAGATTCTCTACAATTTCAAGCCCATCATTGATAGCAGCTTTATTGCCTCTTAAAACAATCACGTCGCCACATGCTGTTTTGCCTCCGCTTTCTTCGGGAAGAGGGCAATATGCTGCTACTAAAGTTTCTAAATTATTTTCTTTTTCAGTAGTTGGTGCAATTGTTATTAATCTTCGGGGTTGCAAATTACTAATTGAGGTGTCAATGTGTTGTCCCCTTAGGTCGTCTACATTTTCAATTAACTCTTCGCCATGAATTGAGGATTGAACTCTAAAATCTAGTGGTGAAGTACTGTTAGGAAGATCACCTTTTAAGATGATTTCTCTTGAAGCTTCTATAAGGTCATTTCTTTGATTCCCCACTATGGGTCCAGATATTTGCCCAGTTTTTACGAGCTTTTGTTCAATCCAAGCAGGTTGCCAGACAATTAAACAAAAAGTGTTGGCTCCTTTATCTCCTCGCTCATCATGAGACCATAGTTGCTCAAGATAGGTAGGAATTTCAGTTGGAGGTAACTGAAGGGGTGTTTGTAGGGTTAATTGAGGAGACATCTAATTTGGTTCAAATAAAAGAATTGGATTCAATTTTTTCAAGGTCTTCTCCATAGAAGTTGATCTTTGCCAATAAGTAAGTCTGATTCAGTCGGCCCCCATGTTCTTGATTCATATGGATAAATTGGTAATTCCCAAGGAGAATCCTCAATCTTTTCAAGTAGAGGAGTATATAAACGCCAAGCAGCCTCTACTTCATCGCTTCGAGTAAACAATGTTGGATCTCCGAGCATTGCATCAGCAAGGAGTCTCACATAACCTTCATCTGATGGTTCTCCAAAGGATTCATCATAGGAAAACTCCATATTTACAGGTCTACTTCTCATCCCAGACCCTGGAGATTTAACCTCAAAACTAAATTCAGCCCCTTCGTTGGGTTGAATTCTAAGAATTAATTGGTTTGAAGTTGGGCACCCCCCTGCAGCATCAAAAAGGTGAACAGGTGCTTCTCTAAATGTGAGAACAACTTCACTAAGCCTTTTAGCTAATCGTTTTCCTGTCCTTACATAAAAAGGTACCCCCTGCCATCTCCAATTATCTATGAACAGCTTCATAGCTACATATGTTTCAGTTGTGCTGTTTGGATTAACACCTGGTTCATCTCTATAACCTAGGAGTGGATCTTCATCGCTACCTCCCTTTGAGTATTGACCTCTAACGCAACATTCCCAAGGCTTTTCTTCATTCGCAAGCTTGACTGCCTGAAGAACTTTAGCTTTTTCATTCCTTATTGCTTCTGGATCAAAATGCCCAGGTGGTTCCATTGCTGTTAGAGCAAGCATTTGAGTTAGATGATTTTGAACCATATCTCTTAAAGCTCCTGAAGATTCGTAATATCCAGCTCGATCTTCAACTCCAACTGTTTCAGAACTGGTAATTTGAACACTCGATATATAATTTCTATTCCAAATAGGTTCAAAAATCGTATTTGCAAATCTGAGAACAAGAATATTTTGAACAGTTTCTTTACCTAAATAATGATCTATTCGAAATATTTGACTTTCTTGAGCACAACCCTGAACGAGAGAATTGAGTGACTGAGCGCTATTGAAATCTCTTCCAAAGGGTTTTTCGATTACGACCCTACTTCGTTTTGGATCTTTCAATAATCCTGCTGCAGCTAAAGCTCTGCATCCACTTCCATAGAACTTCGGAGATACTGAAAGGTAAAAAGTTCGATGACCGTGAGTCGCTTTTAGCTTGTCAATTATTTCAAGTCTTTCTCCAAGTTTTACTAGGTGTTCAGGTTGTTGGAGATCTACAGGCTCATAAAAAAGATTTTGAGAAAATAATTCCCACTCTTTTGGACTTTCTTTTATTTGAGAAGAAAGAGCTTCTTCCATTTTTTCTTTAAATATTTCATCAGTCCATGGCCTTCTCGCACAGCCTAAAACTGCAAACTCACTTGGTAATCTTCTTTGCTTAAAGAGTTCAAATAGAGCAGGAACTAGTTTCCTGTGTGTTAGATCTCCTGAGGCCCCAAATATAACCAGACATTGAGGAGGAACTACTCGCTCTTGGCGAAGCCCTATTCTCAATGGATTTGTTACTGGCATGCTCATTAATAAATTCCTTGCCAATCAGATGAGAAATATTAAATCCAAGTTGCTTCTATACATTCAGCCATTTTTGGTGGTCGGATGCCAAAAAACAAAATTGATATTGATTAATTAAATATAGAAAAAATATTTCTAAAGTAATTAATAATTATCGCTTTCCAGACTTTTTATTTCTCTAGTAAGTTTCAGCATGCCATCTGCCTGCTTTTCTTAGCTTAGGTCTAAGTTCAGACCAATCCAATCCTTTTGCAGAAGCCGCTGTTGCCATTGCCTCATCTATACCTGGCTCCATTCCTTTTAATCCACACAAGTAAATGTGAGTTTTAGGATTCTCAATCATGTCGAATATTTCTTCTGCATGTTCAAGGACCCTATCTTGTATGTACATTCTTCCTCCTTTTGTATTGTTCTGTTCTCTAGATATAGCTTTTGTGTATCTAAGATTTTCAGGGAACTTTGATTTGTAGTGCTCGAAATCAGCATCATAAAGCAAGTTTGCTGTCTTAGGTGCACCCATAAACAACCAAGCTTTTCCTTTGAAATTCCACTGATGTTTTTCTATTTCAGTAGGTTCAAACATTCTTCTAAGATATGCCCTCATTGGAGCTATACCTGTACCTGTAGCAAGCATTATTATGTTTGAATCTTCTTCTTCAGGAAGAAGCATTTCTTTCCCTACAGGCCCACTGATTTTGACCTTATCCCCAGGGGATAGGTTGCATAAATAAGTAGAGCAAACTCCATTTATAGTTTCACCATCTTTTTCGTACTGAAGTTGGCGAACACATAATGAGAGTGTATTTCCTGCAAAGTTATCACCATATCTAGTACTTGCAATTGAATAAAGTCTCGGTCTATGAGGTTTGCCTTTCGCATCTTCACCTGCAGCAAGTATGCCGCAACTTTGACCTTCAACATATTTAAAGTCAGGGTCTCCTCCAGAAAGATCAAAAGTTATGTGTTGTACTTTTCCAATGGCTCCTTCCCTAAGTGCGGAATAATTTTCAGTTACTGTTCCGGTGAAAGGTGCTTTTGGTTTGTAGGTATTAACCGGTACATCTGCATGAGGTTTCTTTGCCGCAGCAGCTTTTGCAGGAGTAGCAGCTTTTGCAGGAGTAGCAGCTTTTGCAGGAGTAGCCTTGGTTACTTTCTCGCTTAGAGCATTCTTACCAGTTCGCAGCATTGCACCAAATGAATATTGCCTGCGAATTAGGTAGAAAAAACCGATAATTATAGGAATATGTGCAAGACCACCAAGTACTACTTTTGTCTCTGAGTAAGCCATAAAAACTTAAATTAGAAAGTGAGATTACCAAGAAGAGGTAACTTTTAGCTGTTTTATCTTGATATTACTAATTTTTAAGTTCACCTTTTGAGACCGTCACAAGATCATTTCTTTTCTTAGATCCCAATATTTAAAAGAGTTTTAGGGATTAGTTATTCTTTCCTGATCAATCGAATATTATTTTTTATGTAATGTTTCAGTAAAAAAAAGGGATTACGAATGGACGACTTATGTCTATCTAATCAAAGGGTTGGAAAAACCTGACAAGGTTTTCCCTCATAAAATTTTTAAATTTAAAGAAATTTTATTTATAGCCCCAAGGGGATTCGAACCCCTGTCGCCTCCGTGAAAGGGAGGTGTCCTAGGCCTCTAGACGATGGGGCCAGATGCAGTGATAAATCACTCAATAAGTAATTGTTATCACAAATAAAAGTTACGGGCCCGCGTTGCCACTCGTCAAGGCTTCTTGAACCTTATCTTGGCCACGCCATACAGGAACGGTGAAATAGAAACATGCACCTTCAGTTGGTTTAGAAACCACCCAGATCTTACCTCCATGAACTTCAACAATTCTTCTACAAACTGAAAGACCAATGCCAAAGCCGATTGTCTCTTGAGAAGTTTGTGGAAGCCTCACTCGATCAACAAATATTCTTTGTTGCTCTTCTTGAGGGATACCAGGCCCATTATCTCGAACAATTACTTCAACCCATTGATTTGTTCTGTGAAGCATTGTTATAAAAATTTCACCTTCGTCCTCGGAAAATTTCAAAGCATTTTCAATAAGGTTTAACAAAACCTGCATCATTCTTCTTTGATCTGCAAAAACGGATGGCAAATCAGTTGGAATATCCGTGTTTATTTTTATTTTGCGATTAAGCCATTGCTTTTCAAGCTCGAGAATTGCTTCAGCAGATATGCTTGCAAGATCAACTCTTTGAGGATTAAATAAAGTTTCCCAACGAGTACTGCCAACCTCTAATAAGTCCTTAGAAAGTATTTCAATTTCTTCAAGCCTTCTCTTAAGGACGTCTTGAAACTTAGTCATGCTGATTTGACCAAGTTTTTGGCTTTGAAGAGCTAAACCAGCGGCGGTTAATGGAGTTCTCAATTCATGAGCAACCATTCTCAGTAGGCTTTCTTGGGAATGTATTTTTTTAGTGAGGGTCTCATTTTCTTGTCTAAGAACTAGTAGATCATCCTCTAGTAAAAGTTCTTTTTGTGTTTGATCGGATTCAATTGTTTTGCCTCTAAGACTTATTCCTATTGAGTTACTTAATCCTTCGTGTTGCCATCTTGGGACCCATGTTTTAACTTGTTCAAAAATTGAACTCCCAGCAAATACTTGTCTAGGCGAAGGTTCTAATTTTATTAGTGCAGGAAGAGCTACTAATCTATAAAGTTCAAGTAATTCTGGGTTTTCAGAGGGATCTGAAAAATCTAGAGTGACGTTAAATCCATAATCTTCTCTTTCTAAATATTCAATTGACAAACGAATATCACTCCTTGAGAGATGGTGGCGAGATGCCACAAGCAACAGTTTTAACTGCCGTCTGTCGTTAGCTTCGGCACTATCCACAGTGTCGAGCAATCTAAATAATTACGCATACCTTAAGGTAATGAGACTCGTTTTAGGAATTAGCTATTAATTAAGAGATACCTTTTTAATTTTCTCAGTTCCAGAAAATGGCTATTTCTCATACATCTGGTATTGGAAGAACTACAAAATCTTCAGTAGGTATCGATAGACTTAGAATTGATTTTGATAGTAGTTTAAGGCGGTGGTTTGGTCGAAATATTGGTTTATGGCATTCTAAAAGACAATATTTTTTTGATGAAGAAGAGGCTATTAATTTGGAAATGTATATAAATGTAAGTAAGTTAATTCAAAGTGATTTGGAATTTGAAAGCTATCGGTTTAATTGGTGGTGCGAAGATCAAAAAGATTTTTTTATTAAAAAGCCAAATTATAAAAGTGAGGGTGAAATAACTGCTCGATTACAAGGCCATCAATTAATTCGTGATTGCGCTTATTTATCTGATTCTTCAGGGATATCAAATATTAGGCAAGTTGATGAACATGAGTTGATCTTTGAGTCTAATTATGATAACTGGCACGTATTAGAACATACTCGCTTAATAGACCAAGATAAATTTAGATCCAGAACTATTTATAGTTGGTTTAATGATAAGTTGAAAATAGTTGAAAATCACCATGAAATAAGGGTTAAGAATCCCAACTAATGACTTTATAAAATCTATTTATATGGACCCTAATGTATGATATATATCTTATCTGAAAGTAAAGATTTTTTAATAAATTTTTTTTGCATCAGATGTTTTTTATGGACTAAAATCACTTGAGAAAAATGAAAAAATCTCCAATAAAAACAATCTTGGCTATTTCTGTTTTTGCCGCTTCAATATTTTTATCAAGTTGTAGTTCCTCAATAAAGTCAGAATCTAATCCAACTAAAATTAGCGCTGATAAGAAGGAAGTTAGTTTTATTCCTGCTACTGATGAAGATATCTTTTTATACAGACAAATAGGAATTAGCTATCTCTGTATGGCAAGACAGATTGAAGTTGAATTTCCAAAGGCTATTTCCTTAGCAGCAAAAAATTATGCATTGCTTATTTCGAGTAGACATGGTGGGCTAATTAAAGAATTAGGAAAAGATAAAATACCAGACAAAAATATTTATAATGGAGCGATTTTGCAGCTTCTTGATGGAGCTATGAAAAATTGTCCTGACATGGTCCCAGAAGAAGATAAGAAAAAATTCTTAAAAACTGTTGAACAATTAAATCAAAACAAATAAATCTAATTAAAAAAAATATTTAATATGTCAACTCAGAAATCTATTAAATTATCAGACTATGTTGAATATCCTTTCTTAATACCCAGTATATATTTAGATTTTGATATCGGTACGAATTACGTTGTTGTCCAATCTTTAATGATAATTAAGCCAAAGAAGAAAGAATCTTCAAAGCTTGTTCTTAAGGGTAATCAAATTAAATTATTATCAATATCAATAAATGGAAAAGAATTGAAGTTGCCTGAATATTCTATTTCCGATAAAGGCTTGATTATACATAGTCCTCCAGTATCAGAATTTGAATTAAAAATAAGATCTCAAATAGATCCTTTTAGAAATACATCATTAGAAGGATTATATTTAAGCTCAGGAATGTTAACTACTCAATGTGAGGCTGAAGGGTTTAGAAGAATTTGTTTTCATCCGGATAGGCCAGATGTTTTAAGTAGATATACAGTAAGAATAGAGGCAGACAGAACTTTGTATCCTATATTATTATCTAATGGGAATGAGAAGTATTCAGGTAATTTAAATAGTAATAATCTTAGACATGAATTTATATGGGAAGATCCCTTCCCAAAACCTTGCTATTTATTCGCTTTAGTTGCTGGTAAATTAAATTCAGTCTCAGATACATATATTACAAATACGGGCAGATTAATTGATATTAGAATTTATGTGGAAAAAGGAGATGAGAAATATACAAAACATGCCGTTAACTCACTAATAAAGGCAATGAAATGGGATGAAGATAATTACGGTCTTGAATATGATTTAGATGAATATAAAATTGTTGCTGTAAGGCATTTTAATATGGGAGCGATGGAAAATAAGGGGCTAAATATTTTTAATTCAAAGTTGGTATTAGCTGACTCAAAGACTGCGACTGATGATGAATTAGAGAGAATAGAAAGTGTTATAGCGCACGAATATTTTCACAATTGGACTGGCAATAGAATTACATGCCGAGATTGGTTTCAGCTTTCATTAAAAGAAGGTCTGACAGTTTTTAGAGATCAATCTTTTACCTCAGACCTACATAGTAAAGGACTAAAAAGAATAGAAGACGTATCATTTCTTAGAAATTTTCAATTTGCTGAAGATAAGGGTCCTACCTCTCATGCGGTTAAGCCTAAAGAGTATGTAGCGATCGATAATTTTTATACAACAACAATATATGAGAAGGGTGCTGAGTTGATAAGAATGCTTGAGCTATTGCTAGGAAAAGAAAAGTTTTTTAGAGGTATTAATCTGTATATTAAAACTTTTGATGGTAGTGCCGCTACAACTGAGGATTTTATTAATTCATTAATAAAAGGTGCTTATTTGGAAGAAAAAAACTGTCCTTTTGATTTAGATAAATTTCTTAATTGGTATTATAAGTCAGGTACTCCGAAAGTTTATATAAATCAATCTTGGGATTCAAAGAATTCAATTTTGAATGTCTCTTTTGAGCAGAAAATAGATAGCGAAAAAACTAGTGAAAATACCGAAATGGTTATTCCAATTCTTTATTCTTGCTATAGCAGAGAAAAAGGTGCTAGTCCTATAGCTGAGGATAATTTATTTATTTTAGACAAAAATAAGAAAAATCTAAAAATACATACTCTCCCAAGTGAGAAAGAGGCTCCAGTTCTATCACTTTTTAGACGATTTTCTTCACCTGTTGTTTGGGAATCTGATTTGCTTATAGATGACTATCTTTTCCTTTTCTTAAATGACAATGATTATTTTTCGAGGTGGGACTCTGGTCAGTATTTGATGCGTGAAATTTTGAAGACTAGGCTTTGCAATAAAGCCAATTATTCATTGGAAGATAGGTTTATTAATGCTATTAAACAAACCATAAAATCCTTAGAAATTAATGATCCTTTTTTCTTAGCAACTCTTATAGCAATACCTGGTTTTGCAGAATTGGAATCCTTATTCACAAAAGTTGATCCAATAAGAATTTATAGAGAATCAATAGATTTCCAAGTTTTAATTGGTAATGAAATTCTTCAAGAGCTAAGAATAATATCTAAAAATTTATTAGTTAATATTGATCATCAATGGCCAATGGGTAGAGGAGAGAGAAAACTACTAGGGACTATATGGTTTTATTTATCTCTTGCGGGCGATATAGATGTGCAAAAAAATTGTGTTGAATCAATTAGTCATTCTTCAATGACAATATCAAGGGCGGCTTTAGGAGCATTAAAACCACTCGATAACACATTGACCGAAGAAGCTTCTAATTTGTTTTATAACCTTTGGAAAGAAAATCCAGTGGTCTTAGACTCATGGTTTGCTTATGAGGCCTCAAGACCTCATAAGCGAGGAATTAATGTGATTGAAAAATTACTATCACATCCTAAATTTGATTGGAAGGCTCCAAATGCAATAAGAGCTGTTCTCGGTGGATTTAGTAAAAATATTGATTTATTTCATTCTCTAGATGGACAAGGTTATTTATTTATGGCTGATAAATTAATAGAGGTAGATAAAATTAACCCAATAACGGCTTCAAGAATGGTAAAAGTTTTTAGTAAATGGAAAACTTATATAGATAAAAATAAGGAAGGGATGTATGAATCACTATTAAAATTAAACAAAGCAAATATATCTTCTAATACAAGAGAGGTAGTGGAACTGATTTTGAATTAAATTTAAAAATTCATCTGAACATTGAGCTAACAGAACTTTCTTCATGAATTCTCCAAATAGCTTCTCCAAGCATATTTGCAACTGATAAGACCTTCAATTGTGAGAAATCTAAATTACTTGGCACCGGAATGCTATTAGTAACAATAACTTGTTCAAAAAGGCCTTCTTTTGAAAGCCTCGCGTAAGCAGGTGGAGAGAAAACAGCATGAGATGCACATGCAATAACTTTTTTAGCACCCTCCTTCCTAAGTAATTCAGCTCCAGCGCAAATAGTACCTCCAGTGTCAATCATATCATCAATCAATATTGCAGTTTTGCCAGAGACTTCCCCAATCACTGTAAGGCTTTCGGCAACATTATGCCCTGAGCGACGTTTATCAATAATGGCTAGAGGTGAGTCCTTCATTTGCTTAGCAAAAGCTCTGGCTCTGGCTACTCCACCTACATCCGGCGAGACGACTACTATTTCATCAAGCTTCATAGTTGATAGATAATCAACTAAAACAGGTGAACCATATATGTGATCGCACGGGATATCGAAATAACCTTGGATTTGTGCGGAATGTAAGTCCATTGCGAGTACTCTATCTACTCCTGATTTCACAAGAATATTTGCGGTTAGCTTCGCAGTTATTGACTCTCTACCAGCTGTCTTTCTGTCTGCTCTGGCGTAACCAAAATACGGAATTACAGCTGTAATTTGTCTGGCAGATGCTCTTTTACAAGCATCCACCATGATCATTAGCTCCATTAAGCTGTCATTAACAGGAGCACAGGTTGGTTGTATTAGAAAAACATCACATCCTCTAATTGATTGCTGGATTTGCACATAGAGCTCTCCATCTGCGAACCTTTTTGAAACTAGAGGGACATTGGTTATCCCCATATAAGTCGCAATTTCTTTAGCTAGTGCTGTATTGGATGTCCCACTAATTAATCTGAGTCTATTAGTGTCATGCTCGAGACTAGTAGGCTCAGGATTCGCTGCAGTAATAAAACTGGTCACGGTTCCACAGCAAGCAACAAATGATATTTACTAATCTACCGTTATGTTGAGACATGATCGTATAAAAGCTTTTTTATATTTTTTCTTTTAAAACTATATTTTAAGGTTTTTAACTGGGAATCATTGGCCCGCCTTTTGTTTGGGGTGGCTATGTGAAAGTAATTTCTTCTGAAGAATTTTCTTTTGAAAACATTAATAATTTGACTTCAGGTAAAGGCTTAAAGATTTTAACGTTGATTTTTTCGAAAACACATAGTTATAGAGAGCTTGATTTATGTAATTGGGTCTTTAAAGCAAGAGTTTGTTTTGAATGAAAAAAATATAAAATCTCAAGTTAAATCATCCCTCGCTTGGACGGCTTACTTCAAAATCTTATTAAACCGTTTATCAAGATAATACTATTGTTGGAAAGAAATATTTTAAGGAGCTTGTTTTAACTCAAGAAGAAATTTAGTTTTTCTAAATCTAATCTTTATATTATTAAATAATTTGTTAATATGAAATTACTAAATTATTTTTTTTGATATTTAAGAAAAAGATTTCCCATCTAAATGGTATTCATTTTGAATTTAATAAAAAAATAGCATTATTACTATTTTTTTTCTATTTTTTAGAGATAACAAAAAGTGAAATTGGAAAGAAATTCAGGAATCCTGCTTCATCCAACCTCATTACCTGATAGTCCTGTTTGCGGTAGTTTCGGTAAACCTGCTCGAGAATGGCTTAATGAACTTGCTGCCTTTGGAATAGGAGTGTGGCAATTTTTACCTCTTGCTCCTACTGATTCATTTGGATCTCCATATAGCTCTCCATCAAGTTTTGCTTTGAACCCATGGTTCCTTGACCAAAATGATTTAGTGAGGGACGGATTCTTAGCTAATAACCTGGAAGATTTTTCTTCTGCAAATGATTGTTTTAAAAATAGAGTTGATTTTCATTTAGCAAATTCAAAAGTTAAGTCCTTACGTTTTTCTTTGGTTGATGATTGGTATAAACAGAACAGAACTATTCAAGAAGAATTTGAAATATGGTGCTCAAAACAATTTTGGTTAGATGATCATTCCATATTTATGGAACTCAAGATTCAAAACAATGATCTTCCATGGTGGGAATGGCCAGATGAATATGCAGGTAGGGATAAGAAAGAATTAGAAAATTGGAAAAAAAATAATCAAAAAGAATTATTAGGCCATAAACTTCTCCAGTGGCATTTAGACAGGCAGTGGCAATCAATCAGAGAGCTTGCGAAAAATCTAGGAATTTATTTATTTGGAGATGTCCCTTTTTATGTATCAAAAGATAGTGCTGATGTATGGGGTAATCGGTCATTATTTTCTATTTTAACTAATTCAGATACATTCCTTCAAAGTGGAGTCCCACCTGATTATTTTTCTGAAACCGGTCAGCTCTGGGGTAACCCTGTTTATCGCTGGAGTAGGCACAAAGCAAGTAGATATAGATGGTGGAGAAAAAGAATTTCAAGACATCTAGAACAGGTTGATTTTTTACGCCTTGATCATTTTCGTGCCCTCGAAGCTTTTTGGGCAATTCCCGGCAAAGATAAAACAGCAGAGAATGGACTTTGGTTGCCCTCTCCAGGAAAACAGATACTAAGTTTAATCAAAAAAGATTGCTGCGGCTCTCTTCCATTAATTGCTGAAGACTTAGGTCTTGTAACCCCAAAAGTAGAGAAGTTACGTGATGATTATGAATTAGCAGGAATGAAGATACTTCAATTCGCTTTTGATGGGAATTTGGATAATCCGTATTTGCCAGAGAATATTAAAGAAGAAAATTGGATTGTTTACACAGGAACTCACGACAATTCAACTTCTCTTGGCTGGTGGAGAGAAATGGATCAAGGTAGAAAAGAACAACTCAGAGAAAGGATTTTTGATTATGAGAATTTCACTTCTTGGGAATTGATTCGAATAGGCATGGAAACTAAAGCCAAATTATTTGTAGCACCTATGCAAGATTTGTTAAATCTTGATGATAGCTGTCGTTTAAATAAACCTGGCACAACAGAAAATAATTGGTCATGGAGATTACCGAGAAATGATCTAAATATTAGAGATGCTTTGAAAAAATATGGTGCTTTAGCTAAAGCAAATCAAAGATAAAATTAGTTTTCTTTTGCTTTATCAATTACGTTCCCATCTTCTATAAAAGTTTTTTCCATATTAATAGGTTCTGTGGAAATACTATTTATTTTTATAAGATATCTTTGCTGACTATTAAGAGCTAATATTGATAAAAGCATAATTATAAAATACAATAGGCTTCCAATCCAGCTATTAAGAAAGTCTATATTTATAAAATTAAGTTTAAATCTCGATACATTATTAATACTATCTTTTTGTATTGACAAACCATTTAAACTTCCTTTCTCTAAATTGAGCTTAAGCTCAAGACTTTTGATCATTGAAATTAAATAAGTTTTTTCGGGTAAATATTTTTTCCATCCATTTTCAATAGCTATTAGTACATTCCTTGAGATTTTTGTCTCTTTTGAAAGTGTCTCTAATGAAATTCCAATTTCCAGTCTGCGAGTTTTAAATAAATTAATTGCCTCAGAAAATTCATTATCAGAGAGGTGTTTATCATGAGAATCAGATAAGCCTGACGAGGATTTTTTAAAAGGAAAATTTAACGCCATAAAACAAAATATTTCTAAATTATATATTCATTTTTATTTTAGCTAGGTTTGAAAAAAGTAGATATAATCTAATTTAATCAGAAAAAATCATCTATTTCTTTAACTGTTCCCGCTTTTACTTGGATTAATAAATCTTTGATGGCTTTCCACATGCTTATGCCAAAAAGAATTGAGATTATTGAGGAAAATATTAGAGATTTTATAATAGAAAAGTTTATAATGCTTAAGGCGCTTACAAAAATAATTGTTAGACCCGTGAAGAATGAAAACCAACTTGATATTGTTCTAGGGTCCTCTAGAGGTATGGGAGATATCTTATATGTTGCCCATTTATTTAGTTTTGATTTCATAATGTCTGCAAATATTAATCCAGACATTAGACAAATAAATGCACCACAAGAAAGCCAGAAAATTGGATCTTCAATAGGCTTTATTTGTTGATAATCGGAAATAAATTCATCTATATTCGGTACATTTGGATCATCCATATTGATTGCAATAAATGTGATTATATTTTGAATATTGATATTTATCATGTTTTTAATTTTTATTATATTTTATGAAAATCATCTACGCAACTTGTGTGTTGTTTTGTTTTGTAAGAGCTGAAACCATTTTTAAAGGATTGAAGGTTTTCCGTACTAATTTGATTAATTGCTTCATATCTTTAGTATCGATCCTTTCGTCTTTAATAATACTCATTAATAAATTTTTCCTTATTAATGAGCCTCTAGAGCTTGTTAGAAGCTTTAAACCTGCTCCTGCTACTGGTATTAGTTCTTTGGCTGGTGTGCTCGAGTCTTGGACTAGTACATCAAATAAATTTTCTATTCGCTCAACTCTTATATGTCCATTCTGATCAAATATGACGTCTAATAATATATTTATCATCTCATTAGTATCTGAAGTGAGTAATCTTTTAGCTACATATGGATATGCTAAATCTATGATTTTAAAATCAGGATCTAATCGGATAGCAAGTCCTTCTTGGCTGATTACTGCTCTAATGATTAATGCAAATCTTGCGGGGACTCTAAAGGGATAATCAAACATTAATTCGGAGAATTTGTTGGTAATTTCTTTAAAATTAAAAGATGCAACATCTTTGCCAATTGCACTTCCAAGCACTTCCTTTAATACAGGTATTAGAGGCTTAAGGTCCTGATCTTTACTTAGAAAACCTAGCTTTTGAAAATCTTTTGCAACAGAATGAAAATCATTATTGATCAGGTGAACAATTGCACCAGTAAGAGTTAATCTGTCTACCTCTGAAATTGAGTCCATCATTCCGAAATCTACATAGGCTATATTTCCTAAATCACCATTATGACCTTCCAGTGCAAACATATTTCCTGGATGAGGATCTGCATGAAAATATCCAAATTCCAATAATTGTTGTATGCCGCTGATAACACCAGTTCTTATAAGTTTTGAAGGATTTAAATTATTTTCAATTAATTCATTTCTATCTTTTAGTTTTGTGCCATCAATCCAGCTTGTAGTTAATACTTTTATAGTTGATAAATGTCTTTCTACTGTCGGTATAGTTACTGAATTATTATTGTGGAAGAGGTTAGAAAATTTTTCTGCATTATTAGCTTCTTTTTTATAATCAACTTCGTCAAATAAACTTCTTCCAAATTCATCTATTATTTCACCTAGTCCGAACCCAAGATTTAATGGAAGTATTGGCGCACTAAGAACACCAAGTATTTTTATAATTACGATATCTCTCCTAATGTTGAAAATTAGATTAGGCCTCTGAACTTTTACTGCTACCCAATAATCGCCAAATAATTTTGCTTTATAAACCTGCCCAAGACTAGCTGAGGCTATTGGTTTAGATGGAAACTCTTCAAAAAGTTCACTTGCTGGTTTCCCTAGCTCATTTTCAATTATTTCAAGTGCTTTTTCATGAGAAAATGAGGGTAAATTATCTTGTAGGTTTGTTAATTCTTCGAGCCAATCTTTTCTTATTAGATCTGGCCTGGTTGAAAGTGCTTGCCCTACTTTTATAAAACAGGGACCCAGATCGATAAGTGTTTTAAGTAGAAATTTAGCTAGTTTCTTTTGAGTTTTGTCTTCATTGCTTGAACCTTGAAATATAAGTCTTGCTAGTAGAAGTGATATTGCACCAACTATCTGAATAAATCTAGGAACCAATATCCATGGCCTTAAAATCAACCAAGTTAAATCTCTTTGGAAATCGTATTTCATGAATTCATCATAAGTTCTTTCAGCTACACATCTAAGAAGATCTTTTGATTTGCTTACTGATTAATTTAACTACATTGATTTTAGGTAAATCTTTTATTCCATGGGGCTTTTAAACTTGCTTTCTGCTAATAGAAGCGAAAATCTTTTTTTACCTGCACATGGAAGAGGAAATGCTCTCCCAAAAAACATAAAAACTTTATTGAGGCTTAGACCAGGTATTTGGGATTTGCCTGAGCTTTTTGAGATTGGCGGCCCGTTGATTAGTGAAGGAGCCATAGCCGAAAGTCAAAAGTCTTCTGCCTATGAAGTGGGTGTTGATAGATGTTGGTATGGAGTTAACGGAGCGACAGGTTTACTCCAAAGTTCATTGCTTGCTCTAGCTCGTCCTGGGCAAGCTGTTCTCATGCCAAGAAATATACATAAAAGTTGTATTCAAGCATGCCTCTTTGGCGGCTTAACACCATTACTTTTCGATGTCCCTTATCTAACTGATAGAGGCCATGCCTCTGTTTTTGATAGGAAATGGCTTCAGAGGGTTTTAAAAAATGCAAAAGAATTTGAAGATGATATAGCTGCGGTAGTTTTAGTTAACCCTACATACCAAGGATATTCTGCAGATATGGAATCTCTAATTAAGGAGATTCATTCTCATTCTTTGCCAGTTTTGGTTGATGAAGCTCATGGAGCTTACTTAATCAGTCAAATAAGACCAGATTTACCTAAGTCAGCTATATCTTTTGGTGCAGATCTTGTTGTTCACTCTCTACATAAATCTGCATCAGGTTTAGTTCAATCCGCGGTTTTATGGTCGCAAGGTGAAAAGGTTGATCCATTTAAAATTGAGAGAACTATTGAGTTGCTTCAAACTTCAAGCCCAAGTTCTCTCTTGTTAGCTTCTTGTGAAAGTTCAATAAAGGAACTTATTGAATCTAAAGGGATAAAGAAACTAAGATCATGTATAGAAGAAGCTGAGGTGTTAAAAGATTTTTTGATTAAAAATGAAGTTCCTCTCCTTAAAAACAGCGATCCACTAAAAATAATTCTTCACACGTCAAAATTTGGTTTAAGTGGTATTGAAGTTGATAAAAGCTTTATAAGAAAAAGAATGATTGGCGAATTGGCTGAGCCAGGAACGCTAACTTTTTGTCTTGGGCTCTCATCTCACAAGAGATTAGGAAAAAGATTTGTAAGAATTTGGAATGAAATCCTTAAAGCCTGTGGCAAACAAAAACCTTGTTTTTTTAAAAGACCACCTTTCAGTATCGTATCTAAGCCATACAAGTCATATTCTGACTCTTGGGGATCGAATTTTGAGAAGGTGAATCTAAAAGATGCTATTGGAAGAATTTCTGTTGAGATGGTTTGCCCTTATCCTCCTGGAATACCTTTATTGATTCCTGGTGAGATTTTGGACGAAGCTCGTGTTGATTGGTTGATAGAGCAAAAAACCTTTTGGCCTGAACAAATTTCTGATTTTGTAAGAGTTATTTCTTGATTAATAATATCTATTCATCAGCTATAATAAAATTTATTATTAACAATCCATTTAAAGTATGTTTTATAAACGAAAGCTATATTTTTTTACCTGATTTAATGTTTTTAGCTGTTTCCAAAAAGAGATTATTAAGTGGACTTATCGTTGGAGTTTTTGGATTTTTAATAGTCTCTCTTGGTAATTGGTGGTTTTCTATTTCAATAAGTATAATTGTTCATTTAGCTCTTCTAGAGTTCTTTAGGATGGCAGAATTTACTGGAATAAGACCAGCCACTAAGACAACATTATTAGCCTGTCAAATATTACTTTTTTTCACTCAATTATCTTCTCAAGGATATATATCTATTGAAATATCAGATGCTATTTTGCCATTATCTGGGGCTGCTATTTGTGGTTGGTTATTACTCCAACCTGTTACTGGGTCCATTGCTGATGTAGCAGCATCAATATTCGGATTATTTTATTTAGGTTTCTTGCCAAGTCATTGGATTAAGTTAAGAAATCTTTTAGAGACTGATTTAATAAATAACTTCAACTTGATTCCCACTGATTGGTCACCATCCATCACTTTTGGAATGCTAATAACTTTTTCTACATGTTTTATGATAGTTGGATTTGATATAGGTTCTTATTTTGTTGGTAAGAAGTTTGGCAATCATTCACTATCTCCAATTTCACCTTCTAAAACTATTGAGGGTGTTATTGGTGGATTATTCTTTTCAATATTAATAGGATCCTATTTTGGATATTTACTTAGATGGGAATTTGGAATATTAATTGGAATATTTATTGGTGTTTTAGTAGCTTTATTTTCTCTGGTTGGAGACCTTACTGAATCTATGCTGAAGAGGAATGCAGGATTAAAAGATTCAGGTAATTTTTTACCTGGTCATGGAGGGATTCTCGATAGAATCGATAGTTATTTATTTACTCCAGCTATTGTATTTTATATAGTATTATTACTATCTCCATTAATTATTTCCTGAGATAATTAAAAACTAAT
>OBOA01000025.1_pt1 | contig 17293 bp, 15 predicted proteins | sample 1535281 | NCBI WGS metagenome assembly OBOA01 (sample SAMEA3275639, study PRJEB22092) | marine metagenome | biome: 01000035; feature: 00002223; material: Deep Chlorophyll Maximum | collected 2014-06-19T13:00:00+00 | depth 75 m
CATTCGCTAAACCTATTTCAGGTTGATTACTTTTTGCCATGATTGGTGTTCCCTCCCCCCACTTATGTACTTCCTTCTCAAATCTCTTTCCTAAAAGGAACTCGTGGATTTTTTTTACACCCCAAGGCCCATATCTTTGCGGACAAAGTATAAGAAGATTATCTATGAATTTAAAGAGTTTTTGTATCTCAACTGATTGATCTACCTCAATCATGCTTGATTGCCAGGCTTCATCTGGAATATAATTGATACAATTTTCTGTTAATTCTTTAAGCTTCTTTCTATAGCTTACAAGAGTCCTTACGACAGGATCTGGAATACTTTTTAGGGATGAAAGGTAATGAAGTGTATTTGTTGAATCTTCTTTCATTGAAAGCAGCTGCCAAAAGGCGTCTACTCCTTTATCTTTTAGTATATTTCTTAATAAAGCGATATCTCCTTTATTTCGGTATGACTTTGTTAGTTTGACTGAGTTAGATTGAAAGTTTGTTTTAGTTTCTTTCTCTTGCAAAATTTGCCATATGCCACCACTTCCTATTGGTAATAATTGGTCAGGATCACCTACTAATATTATTTGACATGATTTTGTTAATGCATCGAGCAAACCATTAATGGTTGATAAATCAACCATTGACATCTCATCTATGACTATTAGGTCTAATTTTAATAGACGTTGAGAGTTTCTTCTGAAGCCATTTGGTCCTGCTTCTAACCATTTATGTAATGTTTTAGAAGGAATGTTAGAAAGCTTATCCTTTATAGGATCATCAAAATCTTCAATTCCTGCCTGAATAGTATCTTTTAGTTTTTTTGCGGCTTTCCCTGTTGGAGCAGCCATTGCAATACTAAGAGTTGGATTTCTTGTTAGTGCTTCTAAAAGCATTTGAAGTATGGTACTAGTCTTGCCTGTGCCTGGGCCACCACTTAATAAGATGATTTGTTCACTTTTAACAAGGTTAACAGCTTCTTTTTGTTGAATATTTAGATGCGCTAGATTCTTATCATCAATTCGAACAGGTAATTCTTTAGAAAGGTTATTAATAGGTTGATTCCTTAATAGTATTTTTTGAATGGTCTCAACTATCTCATTATGTGTACGCCGCCAACTAATCAAATCTCCATCTAAAACTATTGGGGAGTTATCTCCTTTAGTCCAGCCACTCTCTAATAATGCTTTCATATGATAGCTGGGCCAATCTTTATATTTAAGTTCAAGATTTTCAGGAATTTTCTTCATGTCTATGTAAACATCGCCTCTTGATAATCCATCCATTAATACATTTACAATATCTATTAAAGCTTCATTAGACTCTATGGGTGGGTAATAGCGAATTAGAGTAGCTAATAATGCTTTATTTAAATCAGTTGAAAAAATTTTTTCCAAGGAATATCTCATTTCTGTTGTCTTTTAATCAACAAATCTAATTTTTTTATTCTTTCAATAGGAGCAGGTTCGACAATTAAGCCTGGAGTCCATTGAGGAAAATTCTTTTCTTCTAACTCTTCTTTATCTGGAAGCCCTCTCAAAAATACGTAAATGTAACCTCCAAGATGTTTTTGAGGTGAATAATCGGGGAGCCTCCAATTTAAAAATCTATGTAAAGCAAGTAAATATATGTGGGCTTGTAGTGGATAGTGATGATGGTACATTTCTTCATCCATTCTGGAAATTGAATAATTTGAGGGACCACATGAAGAACGATGCTCTTTTGATAGTGAACTTCCTATCCAGTTACTTTTCCAATCTAAAACCCACCATTTAGCAATTTCATGATTTGGATTGTCTGCAAAAACTTGGTCTATGGATCCGGTTAGGAAACCGCTGCTATGGATTTTTAGATCTATCAGTTTATTTATGTAGTCTGAGCCATATTTATTTTGAACATCTTCTTTAAATATTGATGATAATTCGAGAGTATTAATTGGATTCGCTTCATGACAAATTGGAATATCAAATTTTAATTCTTTGATAGAGCTTTTAGTATTTAAATTTTTCATTTTAAATTTACCTAAAGGACCTCCTAAAGGGATATTTGCAATTCTCTTTAATAAAATATTAATTGGTTCAATAAATGAATTACTTATATTAACTATATTTAATTCTTCTTCTATTATAGTTGAAACTTTTAGTTGATTTTCAATATCATTGAAATCTATTCTTTCAAGTATTTTATGAAGACAAGTCCCTGCTATAGGTCCCTTTGGAAAATCACCAATAGGACTTTCTTTAGACCATGCTTGATCTTCTAATCTGTCAATACTTTGATCTTTCTCTATAAGTAAGTGATCAATTTCTTGGAAAGACATATCCTCAATTTCACCCTTAAATGCATGATCTTCATTTAACTCGTCCGATAAGTCTTTTAAAATTAATTCGTCATTTTTTTGTGTTATCCATTTTGAAAAACTATACCTTCCCCAACTATTTTCAAATTGATGGGTAGGAATGGCTCCAAGCGATAATTTGACTTCTCTTTTAGGTTGAGACCATGTCTTATTTGTTTCAATTGTTTTTATATCTTGAATATCAACTTTTAGTTCTCTTTTCATGAATGAATTTTCCATCATTTCCTTTGTAAGGTCTTCTATCTTTATATTTATTGATTCAGAGCCAAATAAAAATCCTGAAAGAGGATTCCCTTCTTGACCAGCAGCATTTGCCCACAGGACTATTAATTGTTTTTTAGCTCTTGTAAAAGCAACGTAAGCTAACCGCTCTGCTTCATTTAAGGATTCTTTTCTAATAAAATCTTGGTATGAACTATATTTTTTATTCCATTTATACTTTTTAGAAATCAAAAGATTTTGATTATCTTTCCATAAATGACTTTTTCTATCTGGAGGCTTTTGCCACAAGTATGGACAAATCACTATTTTAAATTGAAGTCCTTTACTCTTGTGAATTGTAATTATGTTTACAGAGCTATTACTAATGGCACTGTTAGGTTGATATTCTTCAGGTATTTGCTCAATTGACTGGAACCTTTGACTACTAAGCCATTGTGATGCTCTTAATGCATTAAACTTCTGTCGATGGATCTGCTCATCTACTAACTGAGAGCTTTGGTAAAGATCACCTAATAAAGTTCCTCTATTAGAAAGATCAGCTATTGATTTCCCTTCTAGAAAGTTAGACAAACAGCCTAATAATCCAATCGTTGGAAATAATTTTGAAAGTTCATAGAACTTCGAAGATAATGAATCAAAATCGCCATCAATTTTTGATTTGATAAGTTTTTCCTTTTTCCATTGCATTAGCTCAGAACAAGCTAGTAGAGCAAGTTTTTGTTGATTATGCGGGCTGACGATACAGTTAATGAAAATCTGTAGGATTTGAGCACCCTCTCTAGTAAATATATTTTCATTACTCAAGAGTTGCGAAGGGATTCTTATTTTTGATAAATAGCTATGGATGTTTTTAGCTTGATCGTGTCTATTGACTAATATGCAAATATCTGAGGGGTTTAAATCTTTGGGATTATTGCTTAATAGCTCTAACAAATAAGATCCAATAACTTTCGGAATTTTATCCTCTATTTTGCTTTTTGAATCTAATTTTATTCTTTGAGCTTTTTCTTTTTGATTAGTAACTATTAGATTTAATACCTTAAAAGGTTCTTTTATTCCATTTAGTTCTAGTAGATCTTCTTGTGAACATGGATTAAGTTCTTGAGTTGATAGATTTGATCTTATTAAACCATCAAGAAATAATTTATTGAGTGTTAAAATTAGAGATTTTGTACTTCTATAATTAGCATTCATTAAATGAATTTGATCACAAGCTTCTCTTGCTTTCATATAGGTATTTAAGCTTCCACCTCTGAAACTATAGATTGCTTGCTTTGGATCTCCAATCATTAGCAATAGATGTGATGATCGGTTGCCAAAGGCTTTTTTTAGTAATCTTAATTGGACTGGGTCAGTATCTTGGAATTCATCGATTAAGGCTACTTTATATCTTTGCTCTAGATTTTTATAGATATTATTATGATTAACTTCATCTTTAATTGCATTACTATTTTGGTTTTTAGGATCTAATAATTTAAGTAGATCAGAATAATTTATTAAACCCTTTTTAGATTTTCTTTTTTCAAGTTCTCTTTTAGTCCATAACAAAGCATGCTCCCAAACGAATTCACCTGGACTATCATATAAATCTCCTATAATATCAAGAATTGGCTCCATTTCTTTTGAACAAGAATCAATTTTATGCTTCATATCTAGTTGGTAAATATTTTTAGGATGAAAATATTCATTTATAAGATTTTGATTTTGAATATCTTCATATGATGGTCGCTTTTTCTCTTTATATTCTTCAATCCAGTTACTTAAAAGCTCATAACGATTTTTTCTGGGCTTGGATGAGTATGGCTTAGTATCTTTAATACCCTGAGATCTTAAATCCTTAGCAATCTCTCTGAAGCTATCTTCAAGCTCCTGGCCCTTCTCTTCCCATATAGTCGTAAATTTTATCCATAATGATTCACTATAGTTGTTTAATTGATTTGAAAGACTTTCTTCTATTTTTAAGTCATTAAAAGTTTGTTTAAAACTATTATTTGGGTCATTATCCAATGAACTAAGAACTTCAATCAAATTCTTACGATTAAAATTACTTTTAAATAAACCTTTTAATTCTGAAATTTCTATTTCTAATATTTCTTTTTTCCAATATTCTTCAACAATTTCATTTATTAGTGAGTTTGAATCTTTTTCGATGGTTGGGTTTAAATTATTTCCATTCTCAATAGCTTCTCTACGAAGTGTTTTACTGCAAAATCCATGAATTGTTGTGATATCTGCATTGTCAATTCTCTCTAATGCTTCTAAGAGTAGTGATGCTATATATAAGGCTCTTTCTTTAGATGTTATATTTAAGTCGACCCATTCATTTAGTACATTGTCTATCTTATAGGGTTTTACGGTTGTATTTATTGATTCAATTATTTTTAAAGCAAGAATTAATCTTTCAATAATTCTTGCTTTTATTTCTGATGCTGTCGCTTCTGTAAAGCTAACAACTAGTATTTCGTTTATTGAATATTCTTTTTCAGTTAATAACCTTAAGACAAGATGAGAAAGAGAAAATGTTTTCCCTGTTCCAGCACTTGCTTCTATTAGACGTATTCCATTCGATAAAGGATATTTATTCGGTTGAAACAATTCTATATTAGTCATATCTATTTCTTAGGTATAATAATAAAATAAGAACTAACCCTTTCGCTTTCAATTATTCCTTGACTTTGATGTTTTAAATTGTTTATAATTAACATTTAGGATCTCCAGTCTAAATATTTTATTTTTTTTATAATAGCTGGTACTTCTTTGATATATTTTTTGTATTCAGGAAATTTAATTTTTAATCTTTCTTCTTCCTTCAAGGCCTTTATTTTTAAAATGTAAGCTAATGATACGAGTAGAGATAGATGTATTAGACTCAATGAAAAAATACATATTCCTAATGAAATATATAATAATCCCTTATAAAGTGGGTGCCGAACATTTTGATATGAATTATTTTTTATCAGACTCGCTTCATTCATTGGATAAGGTAGCGGTGTTAGATTTTCTCCTAAATCTATGAATGCTTTAATGACAATGAATAGACCTAGAATTGAAATTGCTAATCCAATAATTATACAAAAAGTATTTATTGAAAATGGGATTTGCTTTATTTCTGGGTAGGGAGGTATTAAATGTAGGAGAATTAATACTATTTGAGAAAATAAATACCACTCTCCTTTTGAATTATTAAATAGCCCCTGCTTACTAAATCCCCATTTTGATAAGAGATTTATAATATCCTTAAACAGATTTCTTTTAAGCTTCATTTTAGTTGCTAGTTAGTTAGTGTTTTTGAGGATTGGTTCATAGAGAGTCATCAACACATCATTAAATGATTCAAAGTCTAAAAAAGTAGAGGCTTTGCATTTTTTGCCAAAACAAAGTTCCATCGCTAGTGTCTCTCTTTCTCCTTGCCTATATAAATCACCTTCCCATTTTTTTTGAAATAAATCTTGCTCATTTTTATTATTGTCTTTTGTAGCAAGGGCATAATCCAGGCCACTTTCTGGTGGTATGGGCCAACAATTATTTCTTCCTGCGGTTGCTAATCGATGTAATTGTCTTAAATTTTTTTTCGCTTCTTTCGTATTGATTGGTAAAATCTCCTTGCTTACTTCGAATTGAATTTTTTTTCTATAATCTGTTTTTTTAGAAATTATCAGTGTTTTATAATTAAATGAACTATTTGCAGATAAATATAAATGATTTAGCCATCCATTCATAAGAGTTTTATATTTTAAACTTCCAACTTCAATCTGTATTAAATTCTTCCCTCCAAAGTAAAATTCACCCTCTAACTCTTGCATCTCAATACTCCTTTTCGTGATTTTCCCGGTAGCGTATATTGCTGATATTAAATTATTCCACCGCTCCTGAAGAAGATCCTTCTCTATTAATCCAGAGCCTTTTGGAGGGAAAACACCTTTGCCAGAATAGTTCTCTTCCCAGTAGTTTGAGTCATTTTTTGTATGGTTAATATTTAAGAGATCACTACTTTGAAGTCGATGTTTTAGAAGTTTATATCTTTCTAATTCTGAAAGCTCCAGAAAATCATTGTCTTCAATAAGATTGACAAATTCTCTTGATTGAATTTCATGCTCTTTTAACCATGTTATTTGCGGATTGAGTAACCATTCTTTGGTTTTCTCGAAGGAATAAGATTTTAATTCGCTTACGTTTATTTCTTTCCTCTTTAGCGGTAATGCTAGTGAGATATTTTTAGTCGGGATTGCTTTTTCAAGCCATTCTCTAGCTTCTAGATTCTTCCTATCACAACTCATGATTTGTGAATTTTCTGTTTTTATAAAGTTGAAATGATCAAGAGGATTTGCTGGTGGCTCAATGAGAATATCTTTAAAGGTATTGTCTCCTAATTTAATTTTTAAGTAATTCAGCCATTGTTGAATAGGGCTTGGAGGTTCAAGATCTTCTCCTGTCTTTTCATCTTTTGAATTCCAAGAAACCAAAAGATTTTGACGAGTTGAGATTAAAGCTTCTAACAATGAATAGCGGTCTTTATCATATTGATTTGGATCTCCAAGCTCTCTTTTTCTTTCTAGGAGATTAAAACTTCTTCTATTCTCTATTCTTGGAAAAGTTCTACTTTCTAGTCCCATGATGATGATGATTTTATGAGGGATTGCTCTCATTGGTTCTAAGGCACTGATCGTAATTTTTCCTGTTCTATGACCAAATTTGCCATTTGTAGAACTTAATGCTTTGGTGATAATATCTTTAACTACTAGACAATCAATTTCTAGTTCACAATTATCTGTTATGAGACCCCAATTATTAACAACAGTTAGTAGTTGTTGCTCTTCCCATGCCCATTCTCCACCATCTCCAAATAAATCCTTTACGAGCGATGTTATAAGTTTTATCCATTCTTTACATGAACGTTTACTCCGAATCGCATCGATATAATTGCAAAGTTTTGAAAGTATACTCCAAGCTTTTATAAACTCTGCACTTGAAATATTCTCGGAATAAGGTGAGATATGGCTTATTCCATTAATTGGATTATCTGGTAAAACAAGACCAAGTAGAAACCTTTCTAGACACCAACATAGGCTATGAGTTTCTTCCCCATATCTTTCTGAGGAATCAAGTCCCCAAGTAAAGCCAGCGGATTGAAGGTTTTTGATTATGTCACTCACCTCGTCAATACTTATATTCTGTTGCGTTCGTAATGCTGGATTAATTAATAAGTTTTCAAAAATTGATGCGGTTAGACGAGATACGGAAATCTCAAACAGATTTAACACAAAATGTATTAAACCTACTTTATCTTCTTGACTTTTATCTGTGATTACCCAGGGTAGCTGAGTAGTATTTTTATCAATATTATTAAACACTGAGGTAATTATTGGCGCATAGCTATCAACTTGTGGTGTCATTATTAAAATGTCTCTAGGTTGAATTTCCCTGTTATCGCTGAAGAGCTGTAATATATAGTCCCTTATCACTTCAACTTGTCGATACTTTCCTGGAGATTTAAGGAAAAGGAGCGATTTGTCAGATTTTTCTTTAGTTAAAATATTTTCACTTTTTGTGGATAATAATTCTTGTTGTAGTTGTTCTAATAAATTTGGTTTGTTCCCCTTATTAGTGGCGATATCTGCTGTAAGAGAAAAAATATCTTCCTCGTTTCTATCTCCCAATTGATATTCACCACTCCCTTCTAGTAACTGTTGATATTCAGCCCCCATCCGTCCAAGGAAGGCTTCAAGTCTTGGAGATTCTAGTAACCATTGCCTGTCGGGAGGAGTATTCCATGTGTTTCTAAATTGCAGTCTTCTTGCTTCACATCTTTGCCAAAGATCATTGCAAGGGGAAATTATATAAATTTTTATATTTATTACCTTTGAAAATGCTTGAATTAAATCTATTTGCAATGGTGCAAGACTACTAAGTCCATAGACGTATAGATTTTTTGGATAATCTAGTTTAGAAATATCATCTTTCTTTAAACGTTTAATAGCTTTTTCGACTTGGATGCAGAACGGATCTTTGTTTATCTTTTTATATAATAAATTAAATAATATTTCTTGCCAAAGGATATTTTTATTAACACTAATTTCTCTAGATTTTTTCTTCGTTTTCTTGCTTAACCATTGCTTGATAATTTCAGGTCTATAAAGTATGTAATCATCAAATGTCTCTGCAACATTGTTTGCTAGATCCCATAACTTCAGATTAATTTGCGTATCTTTTTTATCGCTTATTTCTAGCCAGGAACGAATTACTTGGGCTTCTTCCTCTTTCATTAATTCTGGTAATAATTCTAAAATATTCCAAACAAGTTGATTCTTTTCCCATGGATCTTTTTCATCAGGATCAATACCAATAATTCTCTTGACTAATCTTTTTAAATATGTACCAGGGAAAGGGTATTTAACTAATGCATTGATATTATTAATTATTGAAAGTTTTTCACTTAGCCATCTGCTTGAAGGCCATGTACTTACGATAATATTAACTTCTTCTGTTATTTCAGGAGGGTTTAATCGGAGTTCCTGTCCAAGTATCTCTGCCAACCATTCAGCTTTATTACTTCGATAAATTGTTAGCAAGAGTCAAAATGCGATTTAAAAATCTTTAAAGTAAGAAGTTGTCTTTTCTTGGATTGATAATTAGGCTTTTCATTTCTTTTACTGCCTGAGATAGACCTACTGAAAGGGCTCTAGAAATAATTGTATGGCCAATATTTAATTCTTCAATCCCTTCAATAGCTGCAATCGGTTCAACGTTTTGATATGTCAATCCATGCCCTGCGTTTACTCTCAGACCATAAGACTTTGCTTTAGCTGTGTTCTCTTTAAGAATAGATAATTCTAAATCTCTTGCCTTGTTTTTTGTAATTGCATATTTACCTGTGTGCAGTTCAATCCAAGCGGCCTTTACTTCAGCGCAATTTTCTAATTGAGCTTGGACTGGATCAACAAAAAGACTAACTGGAATGTCCTCACCTGAAAGACGTTGAATTATTTCCTTTAATTTGTTTTTGTTTTTAATGACATCGAGTCCTCCTTCTGTCGTGACCTCTTCCCTTTTTTCAGGAACCAATGTAACCATATCTGGCTTGAGATTAAGTGCTATTGAAGTCATTTCTTCAGTTGCAGCCATTTCAAGATTTAGTCGAGTATGCACAGTCTCTTTTAGAAGATTTAGATCTCTATCTTGAATATGCCTTCTATCTTCTCTTAGATGAACTGTTATGCCGTCAGCTCCACCTAATTCCGCTAAAAGAACCATTTTTACTGGGTCAGGTTCAAATGTCTTACGAGCTTCTCGGACATTTGCTATGTGATCAATGTTTACGCCAAGACTTGCCATAGGTATTTAAAATATACTTTGATTGTATTCATCAAAAGCAAAATAAGGTTTAGCCGCTGGAGTAACTGCCCAGTCCGAGCGTTAATAATAAAGCTTTCGGAGTTAACTTCATTACATGGTTTGATAAAGAGGGATTTTTTGCCCCTTCTTCTCAGAGAAAAAAAAATATGCCTTGGAGTTGACCCTTTCTGGAGTCGCCTAGCGATGGTTGCGACTCAAGATATTGCTTTGAACAATTTTTTTCGAAGAAGAATAGTTATTGGTGGTGAAAATTTACCTTTAAGTGGTTCTGTTGTACTTGCTCCTACTCATAGATCTAGATGGGATGCTTTGATGTTGACTATGGCTGCTGGGAGAAGGATTACAAATAGAGATTGTAGATACATGGTCACCAGATCAGAAATGAGAGGGGTACAAGGTTGGTTCTTAAACAGGTTGGGTTGTTTCCCAATTGATCAAGGAAGACCTTCTTTAACTACTCTTAGATATGCAGTGGATTTGTTGATTTCAAGTCAGCAATTAGTTGTATTCCCAGAAGGAAAGATAAATCGACTTAGCGAGCCTGTAAAACTTAAAAAAGGCCTGATTCGCTTAGCTCAACTAGCCTCTAACAAAGGTTTGGAAATTAAAATTGTTCCAGTAGGTTTGGCCTACAGTGACGTTATCCCAAAGTTTTATGGATCTGCATCAATTTGTTTCTCTAAACCAATAATTATTTCGAGGGATTTTAAGCAACCTACAAATGACTTTAATATTGAACTTTCCAAAAGTATGAGAAGTGCTGAACAATCGGCTTTGTTAGCTGTTGGTAGAAGATAATATAATTTATTTAATTGATTCTCTAGCATTCACATTGAATTTATTACCTCCTAATTCACTTTAATTTTTTATTTGAAAATGATTACAGCCAAAGAAGTTACTCTTTTAATAAAGCAATCACTTCCAGATGCTCAAATTGATGTAATAGATATGGGAGGAGGTGATCATCTTGAAGTAAATGTAGTATCTGCAAAATTCGCCGGTTTATCTCTTGTACAGCAACATCAACTTGTTTATGGTGCGTTAAAAAATGAATTGAAAACCGAAACAATTCATGCTTTGGCCTTGAAAACCTCAACACCTCATTAATTTTCCCGTCATGGATTCCAACACTCGCTCAAAGATTGAAAGCTTAATTAATTCAAAACCAATATTTGTTTTTATGAAAGGCAATAAGTTGATGCCACAATGTGGTTTTTCTAACAATGTTGTTCAAATTCTAAATTCATTGGGGATGAGCTTTGAAACGTTTGATGTCCTTTCAGATATGGAAATCCGAGAGGGTATAAAAGAATATTCAAATTGGCCGACAATACCCCAAGTCTATTTAAAAGGAGAATTTATGGGTGGTTCAGATATATTGATAAGCATGTATAACTCTGGAGAATTGAAAGAAAAGTTAGAAATTGCACTAGCTTCATAACTTGTGACTTTTGATTTTTAGCCTGGTTCTTTTTGGAAAAAGAGGTTATTAATGTCACCATCAGGACCAATAAAGCTTGAAGGATCCATAATCCATCTATCAATTAGTGCTTCTAACTTCTCTTGATCCCTAGAGCCTAATCGCTTGCAATTCCTGAGAGAATGCAAATATCCATCTGCATAGATCCTCAGCTCAGATGGACTATGGTAGCGGCTTGTTAACTCTTGACAGGCATCACAAATTGATTGGAAGTGTCTTATGCCCTCTGGAGAATCAAAAGATGTCATGGTTTGCTAAGACAGAGACTATTCTTGATAGTCAGCGAACAGTTTGCTTTAATATCTTTTCCAGTCTAAGGGTCTACTTTTCTAAGTTGTGACATTAATACCTGCAGATCAGCTTGCTACTGAGCAAATCCAAGGATCTCCCTCAGGTTCTTCTCCTATTCAAGCAACCACACAATCACCATCCAAGGTGCTTGTTGTAGAACCACATCCAACTCTCAGAACTGTTTTGGTTCAGAGGCTCAGGCAAGATGGACAGCTGGCCGCAGCAGTAGGTTCAGCTGAGGAGGCCGTTGACCTATGTCGAGACCAATCACCTGATTTATTAGTTAGTGCAGAGCTATTAGAAAAAAGCTCTGCTCTCCGACTGGCACAACAATTGGGATGTTCAGTGATTGTTCTAACAGCAAGAACAGGAGTTGAACCTGTTGTAGGCCTTTTAGATGATGGTGCTGATGATGTTTTAAGGAAACCTTTTGGCTTGGAAGAACTAGCTGCAAGGTGCAGGACTTTACTTAAGAGAGGAAGAATTGGTTTACAAGAACGTGTCGCCGTTGGTCCTCTTGAGGTTCATCTCCTTCTCAGACAGGTCACCTTGCGCGAGAAACCTGTAGAACTAAGTCCAAGGGAATTTGCTTTGTTGTGTGCCTTGTTGATGCCGCCTGGCATGGTAAGAAGCCGTCATGAGCTGCTTCGAATGGCTTGGCCACCGTTTAGCGGTGGTCCTCGCTCAGTTGATACGCAGGTTTTGACGCTTAGAAGAAAACTGGAACAAGCAGGTCTAGGTGATGGCGGAGGAATTACAACTGTTCGCCAGCAGGGCTATAGGTTTAGTCTTGATAATTTGCCGTCATAATTTCTAGAATTATTTTTGTAATTATTCTGGTAGCTCCCATTTGTTCATACCAAGCTTTGTGCCGATCTTGTGAGCACAGGCATAACCACTGAAAGCCACGGCATTCAAACCTTGACCGGGGAAGCACGAGTCCCCAACACAATAAAGTCCATTAATTTTAGTAGTGTTGAATGGCATGGGGAGAAGGCCCGGTAATCTCATTGATGGAATTGGTCCATAACTTCCTTTGTTTCTTGCAAGGAATCTTTTATGTGTTCTTGGACTTCCTATTTCTTTGTGAAGAATATTTTGACTTAGGTTAGGAAATAATCTCTCTAACTTTGAAATAAGTTTGTCCCCATCTTCTTTTTTCTTTGCAAGATATTCTTTATTGCTTAATCCATCCCAGTTATCCATTGAAGAAGGAGTAAAAGCATGAACAATATGGCTACCTGAAGGTGCCAATGTGGGATCTAAGAGAGTTGGTATTGATACGAAAGTAACTCCCTGTTCTTTCTCCATTTCTTCCCATTTATCGAGAAGTAGATGATGGCAATGTGTGTTAGCAGGTATAGAGTCTATCTTTACTCCTAAATGTAGAGATAAGAATGAAGGGGAGGGGATGTATCTGTTTTCCCATTTTTTCTCAGAAGTTGGTTTGTTCTCTGTTGCTACAAGTGGACTCTTAATCCCCTGACCACCAAAAGTATCCCATCTTGTAGCATTAGAGACCACTGTTTTACTGAAAATTTCTTCATCATTTTCAAGGGAAACACCTATGGCCTTTCCTTTCTCAAAAATTATTTTTTTTACTCTGGATTTATATCTAATTTCCCCCCCCAGATTTTCAATTCCCTTCACTAGCTTTTCTGCAATAATTCCTACACCTCCTTTGGGATAGTTAATACCTCCATAATGCCTATCAGAAAAGACCATTCCTGCATTTATCATAGGAGTCAAGTTGGCAGGCATAACTGACCAGCAGAAACATTCAATATCTATAAATCTTAAAAGATCAGGATCTTTAATGTATCGCATAGCAACATCACCTGCATTTACTGGCAACCACCTAGCCAGTCCAAGACAAGATAAAGGTGATTTAAAGAAAACTTTCATTAGATATGCAGGATCCTCTATTGAAAGTAAAGGCATTGAATCTAGACAATTAAATACATCCCAACATGTTTCGTAAAAATGTTTTATTCCTTTCTCTTCATGGGGAAATAAATTTATTAGCTTGGTAATAAATTTTTGATAATCTCTATCAACTGAAATTTCTAATTGATTGGGTAGATGATATGCCAATTGTGTTGGGTCAGGAATCGTTTCACATTTTTGTCCAACATCTTTAAGAGCTCTCGTTAGTAAATTTGTGTATCCCTTATCACCAAACCCAAAGATCATTGATGCTCCAACATCAAAAGTAAATCCTTTTCTTTTAAATGATCCACCACTTCCACCCGGAATCTTATACTGTTCTAGAACAAGCACCTTTGCACCTTTGCTTGCTAGTTGACTTGCAGTTACTAATCCACCCAGACCGGAACCAATAACTATTGAATCCCACTTGCAAGAATCGTTGGCTTTATTTGATGATTGAGTCATAATGTTCAAAAGATTTTAAATGGTCGTGGGAGAAGAGCTTTTATCCAATAAAGTTTCCCGTAGCTTCTTTATTTGACCCAAGGCTCTATCTCGATATTCTTTATACCTTTCACGTTTGTTGTGAACTCTATTATCGAGTTCAGGTAGTAATCCGAAATTAGCTGGCATTGGTTGAAAGTTTTTTTTATTTTTAACTCGTAAACTTGCTTGACTATTGCTTACAAAATTTGTTAATGCTCCAATCATTGTAGACGATGGCAAAGTAATCGTATCTAATCCCTTGGCTAACAATGCTGCATTGGTTCCAGCTAGCCAACCTCCCGCAATAGCAGCAGCATAACCTTCTGTGCCAGTGAGTTGTCCAGCAGCAAACAAAGTTTTTCTATTTATGAACTGCAGCGTTGGTTCTATGAGCTTTGGAGATTCAAGGTAAGTATTTCTATGCATAACTCCAAAACGAATAAATTCTGCTTTCGATAAGCCTGGAATCATCCTGAATATACGTTTTTGTTCCCCCCATTTTAAATTTGTTTGAAATCCAACGAGATTCCATAATTGACCAGCCTTGTCTTCTTGTCTTAATTGAACGACCGCATGAGCTCTTTTAAGCCTCCGGATATTTTTGTCATTCACATCACCCCATCTTGGATCCCATAGCCCTATTGGCTTTAATGGCCCATAACGCATAGTATCTATTCCCCTTTTTGCAAGTTGTTCTATCGGAAGGCAACCTTCAAAAAAATGAGCTGATTCTTTTTCAAAGTCCTTTAATTTAGCTTGTTCAGCTTCAATTAATTCAGAGTGAAATTTTACATATGAATCTTCATTCATCGGACAATTAACGTAATCAGCATCGCCTTTGTCGTATCTACTTGCCCGAAATGCTGTTGAAAAATCAATACTTTCCCCAGTAATTATCGGACTGGCAGCATCAAAAAAATGACATTCTTTTTCACCTGTAAATTCTTTGATGTCTTTCGCAAGTAACTCGCTTGTTAAAGGACCTGTGGCTAATATTGTTATCTGGTGAGCCTTCGGTAGACAAGGGCACTCATCTCTAATGATTGTTATTAGGGGATGAGAAGATACTTCATTTGTTATGGACAGACTGAATTGACTTCTATCCACTGCAAGTGCCCCTCCTGCAGGGACAGAGTGTTTATCAGCCTTGTTGATAACAATGGACTGTAATGTTCTTAACTCTTCTTGTAAAAGCCCTGCTGCTCTATCACTACTAAGCGCTCCAAAACTGTTACTGCAAACTAATTCTGCAAATTCTGATGAGTGGTGAGCTAGGGATTTCTTCTTTGGGCGCATTTCGAAGAGAGTTACTTTTATTCCTGCGCTTGCTATTTGCCATGCTGCCTCTGATCCTGCCAGGCCAGCGCCTATTACCGTTACCGATGGATATTCTTTCAAGCTGTGGTGTTTTCCTTTTTAGAAGCTTAATTAAATAATATTCTCATGTCCCTCAACTATTTATTAAGACTTCGGAAATATCTAAAAAATCAATGAGGAAGGAAAAAAAATATTTTTTTATTGTTTTATAGTCCTCAAAAAGGAACATTAAGGTCATTAATGCTTCGCCAACGTGATATTTTTCATATTGGACTATTAAAATTGGTCTGAAAAGGGTCGCTAGCTCAGTGGTAGAGCATCCGGCTTTTAACCGGCTGGTCCTGAGTTCGAATCTCAGGCGACCCATTTTTTTTTAAGACTATTGTTAGATAAGCTGAGGTGATAAGCACTTCTGAGTTTTTGAAGAAATATTTTTTTTGGACACTCTTTATTTTCTGTATTACTACATCAGTTAATGCTGGGTTGAATAAGTTTACTAATTTGATTTTTGTTGAAGATTGGCTTATCGAGAGAAAGGTTGATTTAACTATTAATGAGACACAATGCAGAGCATCAATACCTTCACATGCAAATTGGTTTGGAGCTCGCGTAAGACTTGGACCCAAAAATGAATTGATAGAACCTATTTGGATCTCTGTAAAAGCTAACCAAGTACTTGATTCGAAATTAGTTAAAATAAGAGAACTTCTTGATGATTGCAGGTCAGGACTACTGTTTCTACCTGAAAACCTATAAAGATATAGGACTAATGTGTTGATGAGAATATAAATACTTTCTCAAATTAAAGTTTGTTGCTGAATTGTAAATATAGTAATTTTTCCTTGTATGAAAAAACTTACAGTAGGAGCTGCAATTGCAATTAACTTATCTTTGTATTTTTGGGCTTTAATGGAGTTACCCTTTAAATTTTGATTAGGAAAAAAGGATAATTATTTTATTTATATGGCTATCTTTTTAAATTTTTAAGAACTTTATTTTTTAGATTTCAACAAATTTTCTAATGATCGTAGGTAGACGATATTTTCATTTTTTAAAAAAGTAGTTTTATAGTTTTTGATTATCAAGCACTTTTTTAACTTTCATTTTTTTTTGGATTTTCAATCCTTTTTTCTTGCCTGTAGCGGTTAAGGTCTTTATGAGTCATCAAATGGCTCTTCGTTTTATGGGAATGGGGGTATGGTTAAGAAATCTTCTTCGATTACAAAATCCAATTCTAATTGGTTATGGAGGTGGGCAGAACCTGAAAGCGAACTCTCAGTAATTCCGAAATCAAAAACTAAACGCTTGGCCCAACAGGCAAAGTTGGCAAATGTTGATGCAGAGAGGGCCGTTACTAGGGCATACCAAATTGAATTGTCAAGAACGAAGGCAATTGGAGAGGCAATGTTTAAGTCTGGAAAAGCATTGAGGTTTACTCTTTCTAGTTCTGGAAGGCAGTTAATTCTCAGAACACAGGCAGCACGAAGGCAGTTTGAACCTGGTTTTAGGGATAGAAAATAATTTTAAGATAGAATAAAATCATCACGAAAAATAAAAAATGCAGCTGTATATAGTCACATGGAAATTCGAATCCTCTGAGGATCAAAATTATTCATCAGAAGCATTTGTAAATTATGTTGAAAGTGGAAAATCTGAGGATCTTATTGATGGCTATGAGAGAATTAATTGGGCACACACGCCACAAGATGGAACAGGCGTGATCATCTGCAGAGCCTCAAGTGCATCAATTTTATTTAAGGTTTTTGGATCTTGGAGAGATAAATTTGGAATGATTTGGGAGTATAAACCTGCCTTAACTACTGAAGAGTTTGTTAGTTTAATAAAAGAAAAATAGATATAATTATTTTC
>OBOA01000026.1_pt1 | contig 17286 bp, 20 predicted proteins | sample 1535281 | NCBI WGS metagenome assembly OBOA01 (sample SAMEA3275639, study PRJEB22092) | marine metagenome | biome: 01000035; feature: 00002223; material: Deep Chlorophyll Maximum | collected 2014-06-19T13:00:00+00 | depth 75 m
AACCTAAATTGTTTACCATCTTGAGTTCCATCAGGTATTTTTATTTTTGCTTTTTTACCATCTATTGTTGGTATCTCTATTGTTGTACCAAGTGCTGCGTCTGCTATTGAAATTGGAAACTCAAAAAATAAAGCCTATCATAAATATCATATTGAATTAATGATAAAAATTTTATGAATATATTATCTTTATAATATGAATCTGTTTTTATTACTATTGTATTATTAAATACTTTAGAAATTCTTTTACTTAGATAAGACTTACCTGAGCCAGATGGTCCTGTAATTATCAGAGTTTTCATTTTTTATAATATTACTTATGCTTAATTAGGCTAATTATAAATATTTTCTTATTAATTTATTATCAGACTATTTTATTGTAATTAAGTTCTTCCTTAGTCCAGTTTCTATTATTAAATCTGTTTTCAATAAATCTTAGAACTAGTATAATTAAAGGAATATGCATAAGTCCACCAATTACTACGGTGATTTGGTTGTAAGGCATGATCTTTTCAATGAGTTATTGTCAATATAAGTTATCAGTCATTTGTTATCCTAATATGTATCTTTTAGTCATACAAGTAATACTCTTCTTAGGTATAAATTACATTATTTCAGATAATTCCTTTTCAAAAAACCAATTTATCTCACCATTATTTAGTTTAACCACTAGTCCAAATTCATTTCCATCTACCATTTTGTATCCTACTAATTCGACAATAGGTTCCTTTCTAATGTCTTCAAGAATATTTTGAGGTAGGCGATCTTTAACTTCGTTTATTTCAACTCTTAAAAGTTGACCTTTTTGAAGAGTTGATGAATCTCTTATCATAATAAATCTGTCCTAGTTATTTATTCATATTTATAATCAAGCTATCCGATTATTGATAGCGATAACTGATTTTCAATGCCACTATATTTTATGTATTCTTGAAATTCAGATGAATTAAAGGCTTGTTGAGCTGCTGCCTTAGATTCAAATTCAACAATTACTCCTAATTGTCCGCCATCCCATTCGTTTAAATCTGAGTTTTGGTTTACATCTTTAGCAATGATCGTTCCACCAACTGACCTAAGCCATGGAACTACGGTTTTTACGTATTCTATGAATTGGGCTGTGCTTTCTATTTTGGCCTGCTTAAGCCAATAGCCTTTAGTACCCATCTCTTTATTTTTTCTTTAGATTCTCTCATGTCGATGCCCTTCTTCGCTAAGGGCTCCAAATTATTTAATGTTATTACTTTATAAGTACAATTACTATTTATTATTTTATAGGCAATGATAGTTATACTTAATTATATGTTTAATTAATTAGTTTATTGGGTTTATAGTTTCTAGCTTTGATTTCAGTTGCATAATTAGATGCTGTCGCCCCACTGCTAGAACTTTCAGGGTGTCTTCGTGCATCCTTAATTGAGCGTCAGCAACTTGCATTCCTTTAATAAGTTCTTGTACTTCTTTGGGTACGCTTTTAATGTCATATTTTTTATCCTCAAATGTTAAAATAGCTTCCTTTTCGCTTGATGGAGTATTTGACATTTAATTAGTAATAATTTTTTTAATATAGCATTAATTCTATTTTAATAGCTCTTGATAAATTGTTTATCGCAAAAATCCTTATATCTTCCTTGCCTATTAATTAATTCTTTATGGCTACCTACTTCAAGTACTTCGCCTTTTTCAATCACAGCTATTTTGTCTGCCTTTTGTATTGTTGATAATCTGTGAGCGATTACCAAGACTGTTCGATTGTGCATAGCTTGTTGAAGACCCTTCTGAACAGATTCCTCCGATTCAGCATCTAGGGCACTAGTAGCTTCATCTAGCAATAAAATTGTTGGATCTCCTAATAAAGCTCTTGCTATTGATATTCTCTGTAACTGACCTCCAGAAAGATTGCTACCCCTTTCTTCTATAAAAGTTTCATAGCCGTCTGGTAATTCTTCAATAAAATCATGAGCATTTGCAATTCTTGCTGCATTAACTATGTTTGCTTTAGTGGTTGGCCTTCCAAATCTTATTGCTTCTGATATGGTCCCTGAAAATATAAATGTTTTTTGTGGAACTATACCTATTAATCTTCTTAAGTAATTGGTGTTTACTTTGTTCAAATTATAATTATCAATAAATATTGATCCATTAGAAGGTTCTATGAATTTTAAAATTAATGAAAAGATTGTACTTTTTCCTGCTCCTGAAGGTCCAACTAATGCCGTTATTTTTCCATTATCTATCTCTAAATTAATTTTTTTTATAACCTCTTTATCATTATTATATGAGAAAAATACATCCTTAAATGATAACTTTCCATCTATTCTATCAGGAGTAATGCCTCTATCTGAGCTTGATATTTCTATTGGTTTATTTGTTATTTCATTTAATCTTCTTAGTGAAGCTTGTCCTTGCTTTAATTCATTATAGTTGGTAGTAATATGGCTTATTGGATCAATTAACATTATTAAGGCTGTAAAATAACTACCAAATTCTTCGTTAGACATACCTCCTGTTTGTATTCTATAAGTTCCTATTGTGAGGATCCCTAAAATACCTATTATTTCTATTAATCCCACTATTGGATGCTGAAGGGCTACAAGCCTTAGCATTTTATATTTAGCCTCTTTGTGTAATTTAACTTGTTTATCAAAATCATCTTGAAGCCATGCTTCTACAGCAAATGCTTTAACCATGGGTAGACCTTGAACTGCCTCTGATAGCAAACCTGCTAATGAACTGATTTTGTCTTGACTTTGTTCAGATGCTTTTAATACTTTCCCTCCAAAATCACTTACTAATAAAGCAATTAAAGGCGCTAATATGATCGTTGCAAGTGATAAATTCCAATCAATAAATATCATATAACCAAATACTGCTAATAATTGAAATATCGATGGTGTTGTATCTTGAATCGATTTATAGATAACCTCCCCAACTCGATCAACATCCTCTGTAAGTCTGTATGCAATATCCCCAGATGAAAGTTTTTCTATAAAAAGAATATTAGTTTTTTGAAGTTTTCTAAATAGTGTTGTTCGTAAGTCTTGGCTTAGAGCTAATGCTGGTTTTGCTAAAAGACTATCTTGTAGATATTGTGCTGTTTTTTGAATGATAAAGATAATTAAGGCTTGTAAAATTACAATCAATACTTGTTTTGTATTGCCTTGACCAATAGCAGGTATTAACTTGCCTGATAACCATGCAAGTATTGGCCAACAAATTACGTATATAAACATGCTTATGCCACCCAAAAGCAATGTTGGCAAATGTCCCTTTAGTTTCCCTATCAGGTAAATAAAATTTATTTTGTTTTTTTGTTTCATTCCATCAAACTATCAATGTTTAATTTAAAAGCACGTAAATGAAATTAGATCAGTTTTTAAAATTTATGGGAATCGTTCAGACTGGAGGTGAAGCCAAAATGATTATTAAGTCAGGAAAAATATCAGTAAATGGCATGGTGGAAAAAAGAAGAGGTAGGAAATTAATTGATGGAGATCAAATTTCTTTTGCAAATGAAACATACATTGTTCCAAATTCTGATCCTCTAGGCCGTAAGTTGGCAAGAAGCGAAAAATGAGGAGCTAGCGTGCGTAAACCGGTCATTGCAGGGAATTGGAAGATGAACATGACATGTACCGAAGCGATTGAGTACATGCGTGTATTAATTCCACTACTGAAAGATATTCCGAAAAAAGATAGGGAAGTTGTTATTGCACCCCCATTTACAGCCCTATACCCTCTGTCTGAGTTTATTAGGGACAGAAATGAATATCTATCGTTATCTAGCCAAAATGTTCATTGGGAGGATAGTGGGGCCTATACGGCAGAAGTTTCTCCCCTAATGCTTAATGAGCTTTCGGTTAAGTGTGCAATCGTTGGACACAGTGAACCTCGTAAATATTTTAGTGAAAGTGATGAACAAATTAATAAAAGAGCAAAATCCGCTCAAGATCATCAGTTAATTCCAATTGTTTGTGTTGGAGAAACTTTTCAACAAAGAGAAATGGGTGAAGCAGAAAGGGTTATACGAAGGCAAATTGAACAAGGTCTTGAAGGAATTGAAGTAAAAAGACTAATAGTTGCTTATGAACCAATCTGGGCTATTGGAACTGGTAAAACTTGTGAAGCCAATGAGGCTAATCGAATTTGTGGACTTATTCGTAAGTGGATTGGTTACGAAGACGTGATTATTCAATATGGTGGATCAGTAAAATCAAATAATATTGATGAAATCATGTCCATGTCAGATATTGATGGTGTACTAGTTGGTGGAGCCTCTCTAGATCCTACAAATTTTGCCAGAATTGCTAACTACGAAAAAATCTAATAATTTCCCGCCTAAGCATTGGGAACAAGAAACCCAATTAATGGCAATAGTAAACATCACTGAAGATTCTTTTAGTGATGGAGGACTGTACATAGACTTACCCTCTGCGATCAATCATGCATCATTATGTATTAAACAAGGAGCAAATATTCTAGATATTGGAGCACAGAGCACACGACCTGGCGCATCTGAGGTAGGTCCTGAAACTGAGATTAAAAGATTAGTTCCATTAATAAAAGAACTAAAGTTATTACATCCAGAGATTCCAATATCTGTAGACACATTTCATCATTCTGTTGCAGAGAAAGTATTAAATATTGGTGCCGATTTGGTTAATGATGTTAGTGGTGGTCGACATGATCCTGAAATCTATAATGTTATCGCTAATAATGGATCTCCTTATGTTTTGACTCATAGTCGTGGAAATAGTAAGACAATGGATTCTTTAGCTGTATATTCAAACGTTGTAAAAGATGTAAAAAATGAATTATCCAATCAAATTGATTTAGCACTATCTAAAGGCATTAAAGACGAACAAATTATTATTGATCCTGGAATAGGCTTTGCAAAAAATGTCGATCAAAACTTAACTTTGCTACGAAATTTAGAAGAATTCGTTTCTATGAATTATCCATTATTAATAGGTGCTTCTAGAAAAAGATTTATTGGTTCAGTTATTAATGAAACTGACCCAAATAAAAGAATATTTGGAATGGCTGCCGTAGCCTCTAGATGTGTGAGTGCTGGTGTTGATATTCTAAGAGTTCATGATATTAAACAAATTTCTCAAGTTATAATAATGACTAAGTCTATTATTTAAAATATTATTAATCTTCTGTATTAACTCCTTCGATTCTATCTTCTACTTCTTGATAAAGTTCTTTTAATTGTTCAATATTTTCATCAGATGTTTCCCAATATCCTCTCCCGTTAACTTCTAATAATGTACCAACTATTCTTCTAAAACTATGAGGATTTAATTCCATTAATCTTTTCCTCATCTCTGGATCATTTATAAAAGTTTCGTTTGATTCTTCATATACGAAATTATCAACTTGCCCACTAGTTGCACTCCATCCTAATGTGTAATTAAGTCTATTAGAAACCTCTCTTACTCCCTCATATCCTGACTTAAGCATTCCTTCATACCATTTTGGGTTAAGTAATTTTGTTCTGGAATCTAATCGAATAGTTTCACTTAATGATCTGACCTGAGCATTTGCTGTAGTTGTGTCGGCTATGTAACTACTTGGCGCTTTACCATCATCTCTAAGATTCTTAATTAAATTTGTTGGATCTGAGTCAAAGTAATGACTTACATCTGTTAATGATATTTCAGAAGAATCAAGATTTTGGAAGGTAACATCAGCAGTTTTCATGACTGATTCAAAAACGTCTCTGTTCTGATTCATTTCCCCTGGATTATCTGCATTAAAAGCAAATGTTTTTCTTGAAAGGTACATTTCTTGCAATTCATTTTCTTCTTCCCATGTCGAATTCTCTACAGCTAAATTGACATTTGAGCTGTAACTTCCACTTGCATTTGAGAACACTCTGCTTGCTGATTCCCTAATACTTTTACCTTCCTTTTCTGCCTGCTCTAAGACATGCTTTCTTACGAAATTTTGATCAAGTGGTTCATCAGCCTCTGCAGCCATTTTTACTGCTTGGTCAATTAATGCCATTTGATTAATAAACAAATCCCTAAACACACCAGAGCAGTTAACTACTACATCAATTCTTGGTCTTCCTAGTTCCTCAAGAGAAAGGAGTTCTAATTTATTTACCCTTCCGACAGAATCTGGTTTTGGTTTTACTCCTACAAACCAAAGGATTTGAGCTAATGATTCACCATAAGTTTTGATGTTGTCAGTACCCCAAAGTACGCAAGCGATAGTCTCTGGCCATGTACCTTGCTCCTCTTTCTGCCTTTCAATAAGTTTGTCAACTACTCCTTTGGCTGAGGCCACAGCCGCAACGGTTGGTATCGATTGTGGGTCTAATGCATGAATATTTTTACCACTTGGTAATACTCCTGGGTTCCTAATAGGATCTCCACCAGGACCAGGAATCACATAATCACCATCTAGAGCTTTTAAAAGGCTCTCCATCTCTTTATCTGCACATATTTGCTCTAAGCAAAATCTCAAATAGTCAAAGACCTTATCTAGTGCACCTTGATTTATATTTTCAAAACCTGCTTTCTTAGCCGATGCTTGCCATGGTGATGGGATTGAGAAACCAATTCCTCTCAAGAACTCAACAATTAGCGTCCAGATATTCTTCTTCATATTTACTCTCCCATCTCTTCCTGTAAGAGATCTAACCATTGAACCAACAGCTTCTCTTGATGTTTCTGTAATTAATTTATTAAGTTCAACATCTTCTAATTTTCCCTTGTTATTACCTTCATAGACTTCCTCAATTGTTTTTCCTTTTGATTCAGCTAATAAACCTGGCAAAGATCTGATTCCATCATCTTCTCTTTCTATAGAAGCGATACTTACCAAGGTTGCAATTGCTTCCTCAGCAGTGGCTGGTTTACCAATTGTGTGTAAGCCGCAAGGTAATAATCGACTTTCTATTTCCATTAATTGTTTATATACATTTCCTACTACCAAATCTCTTTCATCTATTTCTAATTCGGAGGCATCTTTTTCAGGTAGTTTGACATCTTCATCAAGATTACATTTTTTTGATGTTTCAACTATTGCGTTAACAATTTGAATTCCTCTTCCACTTTCTCTTAATTGTTGATAGGAACCAACTAACTCTCCAAGTTCTTTTAGACCTTTATATAGTCCAGCATTTTCAGCAGGGGGCGTTAAATAACTAATTGTTGATGCGTATCCTCTTCTTTTTGCGATTGTTGCTTCCGAAGGATTATTTGCTGCGTAGTAATAAAGATTAGGCAGACCTCCAATCAATGAATCTGGATAACATGTCTCGCTCATACCCATCTGTTTCCCAGGCATGAATTCAAGCGATCCGTGGGTTCCAAAATGTAGAACTGCGTCTGCCTTCCAAACTTTTTCTAAATAAGTGTAATAAGCGGCAAATCCATGATGAGGACTGGCACTTCTAGAATAAAGCAATCTCATAGGATCACCTTCATATCCAAAAGTTGGTTGTACGCCTACAAATACATTTCCAAATTCTTTTCCATATATAAGAAGATTTTGTCCGTCACTATTTAAATTTCCCGGTGGCTTTCCCCAGTTCTCTTCTAGTCTCTCAGAATATGGAGTTAATTGCTCATATTCTTTTACACTCATTCGATGCGCTATTGATAGCTCAGGAGAACCTTGTAAAGCTTCTGGATCATTTATTAATGTCTCCATTAGTTCTTTTGGATTCTTAGGTAGATCTTTTATGTCATAACCTTTTTGCTTCATTTCTTCTAAAACTCTATAAATAGAGCCAAAGACGTCTAAATAAGCAGCTGTTCCAACATTTCCTTTATCAGGTGGAAAACTAAATACAGTAATAGCTAATTTCTTCTGGTCACGTTTTTTAATTCTTAGTGATGACCATCTAATAGCTCTTTCAGCTATTGCATCTACTCTGTCTTGAAGTGTATGAGCTTTGCCAGTTGCATCATCTCGACCAGATAAAACTATTGGCTCAATAGCACCATCTAATTCAGGAATTGCAATTTGAAGTGCAACTTGAACTGGATGAAGTCCTAGGTCACTTCCTTCCCATTCTTGAGTTGTTTGAAAAACGAGTGGCAGAGCAACCATGTAAGGTCGATTGAGCTTTTTTAAAGCATCGACAGCTTTTGGGTGATCTTGCCTTGCAGGACCTCCAACAAGTGCGAAACCTGTAAGTGAAACAACGCCATCTACAATGGGTTTATCAGGATTTATTGGATCGTAATAAAATTCATTTACTGGCTTGGAAAAATCTAATCCACCACAAAAAACAGGAATTACTGTTGCTCCCCGATATTCCAATTCTTGAATAACTGCGACGTAGTGAGCATCGTCTCCAGTAACAATGTGACTTCTTTGAAGTACTAGTCCGATTACAGGACCGTTTTTAGCCTTACTTGATAGATCATCCCTAGAAGCTGTCCAATTTAAATATTCTTTTTTATCCTCAAACATATTTGGAGCTAAAGGATGCCAAATTCCCAAATCAGGGAAAACTTCAGGCTCTGCAACTTCAATTTTTTCTTCTTCTTTATTTAGTTCTGGAAATACATATTTGTCTCCAAGCATTAGTAAGAAATTTCGAAGATTATCTGGAGTTCCTCCTAACCAATATTGAAAACTAAGCATAAAACTACGAGCGTCTTGTGCTTTGTCTACTGGCAGATACTTAAGAATTGAGGGTAGGGTATTTAGAAGCTTCAACATTGAATCTTGAAATCCAGCGCCGCCCGCTTCTTTCCTCTTCTTCATAAAATCGCCAATGATGCTTTTACTTTGGCCTAACTGCGCCATAGAAAAAGTTCCCAATTTATTCAATCGCATTACTTCTGGCATTGATGGAAATACCACCGCCGCTTTAAGACTGTCTTTGTGAGGTTCAACTGCTTCAACAACTTTTTGCGCCAAATCTTCAATGAAAATCAATGAAGCTACAAATAGGTCAGCATTTTCTATATCTTTTTTAAAGCTTTCATAATTGTTTGTATCTCTAAGTTCTTCAATTAAATATCCATTAAGTTCGATTCCAATAGGACCATTTTGAGAATTTAATGAGTTAGCAGCCTGTGTAAGAGCATTTTGATATTGAGGCTCAAGGACTACATAAACAGCCTTCATCACAGCTTTATGCTTGTGATTCTCGACAGGTGAAACTCTGCGATTTGCTGAGCGAACCTGTGTAAACATCTTTTCTTCTTAGGTAATTCGACCAAGCCTAGTGTTCAGTGGGCCTTTAGTGTGTTATTTAGTTAATGCCTGTTACATGTAAGACAGAATATAATAATGCAAAAAGAAATTTAATGAGTTCTGCTTATCAATCAATACCAGTTTTAGTAGCAGGGGCTTTGGGTCGAATGGGATCTGAGGTTATCAAGGCAATTAATTCATCCAATGATTATCAACTTGTTGGCGCAATTGATAACCAGAAGGACAAAGAAGGTCAAGACATAGGGTCATTGCTAGGTTTAGGTGCCCTAGACGTATTCCTTTCTAGTGATTTCGAAGGCTCTTTGTGTGCTGCAAGTCAGAACGTCCCTAAAGATGGTTCAAATAATGGTGCTGTTTTAGTTGATTTTACTCATCCAAAATTTGCTTATAAACACACCCGTACATCAATCGCCTATGGAGTTCATCCTGTAATTGGTACCACTGGAATAACGGCAGATCAGTTAGATGATCTTTCTAAATTTGCAGACAAAGCTTCTCTTGGTTCAGCTATTATTCCAAATTTCTCAGTAGGTATGGTTTTGCTGCAGCAAGCCGCAGCCGCAGCAGCCCGTTTTTATGAGTTCGCTGAATTGACTGAAATGCATCACAACAAAAAGGCTGATGCCCCAAGTGGTACGTGTATCAAAACCGCCGAACTGATTGAGGAGCAACGTTCAAACTTCAATAGATCTTTTGTAGAGGAAGAAGAATCAATTAAAGGCTCTCGAGGCGGTTCTCGTGCTAGTGGTTTGAGACTCCATTCCGTAAGGTTGCCTGGTCTTGTTGCTCATCAACAAGTCATGTTTGGGTCAAATGGAGAGACATATGAGTTATCTCATAACACTATCGATCGATCTGCCTACATGCCTGGCGTTCTCTTAGTGGTCAAAAAAATTAGATCATTCAATAAATTGGTTTACGGACTTGAGAAAATTTTATAGTTTTTAATACAAATGTTATTTCCTATTAAGCAAAATGAGATTAATAAATTGATTCCTGCTGTTGCGACAGGGAAACAATTCAATTCAGCATTAGGTAATCCTCAGAAAATCTTTCAGCGGATTATGATTTCTGCCATTGGTGGTGTTATTACTTTGCTAATTAGTCAAAGTCAAGTAACAAGTCAGTTCTATTCTCTATGGTTGGTATTAGGTGTTGTTTTTCTTTTATATATTTTATGGGGACCAATACTTGAAGCTAGTAGAAAAAATTCTAAGTTTAAAAGTTTTACTTTTTCAGCATTAGTTGATGGTTATATTTCTGATGTTTATGTAGAAGACAGGGTGGAAAATAAACAGGAGCAAGCTAATCAAGATGGAAGATTAGAGGTGTTAGAGAAAAAGCGAACATTCGTTGTCTTGGATATAGAAGATGAAGATGGATTTATAGGTAATATAAGTTTTCCACTACAAAAGAAATTTAATATACTTACTAAAGGAATGAGAATTAACTGTGTGGTTTTTAGCAATAGAAGAGATTTTGATACAATTCAGGCGATAAGTGATGCTTGGTGTCCAGAAATAAATTTATGGGTAGGTTCTTATCCTTTTCTTCTTCGTCCTGCCTTTGAGGAATTTGTTAATTTGAGAATTTCAGGCTAAATCTTTTTTGTAAAAAATGATATAATCGTATTTATGAATATAGCAATTATTGGTTCTGGATTAACTGGATCATTGGCCGCAATTTCATTAGCAAAAGCTGGCTGTAGAGTTGATCTATATGAGAGACTATCAGACGAAGAACTTGTCAATCGAGATCGAACATACGCTATTACACATTCCTCTAGAAAGATATTAGAAAAGCTTGGTGTCTGGTCAAATTTATCAAAAGATTTAGTACCATTTCAATATCTAAATGTAATCGATTATGAATTAAATAAAAAGTTTGAATTTCTTGTTAATGATTTAACTATTCCAGACCAAAAATATTCTGCAGTAGGTTGGATTGCTGAACATAAATTTATAATGTTATCAATTTTAAACTTTATTTCTAATATAGAAAATATCAACAAGATTCCAACATCTGTGATTCCCAATACCAATAATTATGATCTAATTGTTGCTGCAGATGGATCAAGCTCTAATACAAAAAAAAAGCTTAAAACACCCTCTTTTCATTTTAAATATGATCAGATGTGTATTACTGCTAAGGTTCTTCTTAGAGGGGTAAAATCTAATGAAGCATTCGAAATATTAAATAGTGAGGGACCATTTGCTGTATTACCATTAGGAGGTGATTTATTTCAAGTTATATGTAGTCAATCAATCTTAAAGGGTACTTATAATATGAATTTATCTAAATCTCTATTTTTAGACTATTTATCTACAATTCTTCCTTACGGTATTGAACCTGACACTATTATTGATTCGCCAGAATCTTTTCCAATTGATTTTTGTCTTAACTATTTATTTTTTTCTGGTAAATATATTTACTTAGGTGAGACAGCACACAAAATTCATCCTGTAGGTGGTCAAGGACTAAATCTATGTTGGCGAGACGTTGATTGTTTGTCGAAATTATTATCCATTCCATTATTAAAGAATAATCATTCTTTAATTCCATTAATTTATTCTATTTCTAGATCGTTTGATGTATTATCCATATCTATTTTAACGGATAGTTTAGTAAGATATTCTCGAAGCAATATTTCTATCTTTTATTTACCTAGGTTACTTGTATTTTTTATTTTAAAAAAATCATCTTTATTTAGGAAATATATTCTCAATTTAATGACTAATGGATTCTAATTTGATTTATATATAAATGATAAATACGAGTAATTCTATCAATCCTCCATCAACTGAATTGTGTAATTTCATAATTGATAAATTAGGTATAAGTCAGGGAGCGCTTGAATTAGGAATAAAAAGATCTTGTTTGGAAAATTCTCCACTTCCTATTGTAATGTGGAGTTATGGTTTAATTACTTTGTCTCAACTAAAGATAATACTTTTGTGGCTAAAGAATAATTAATACTTTATTAGGGTTTCTACAAATAAATTTGAATCTAAATTTTCTCTCCCTTTAAGTTCAGTTAGCTCTACAAGAAAAGCATATCCAATTAAATTACCACCTGCTTTTTTGATCAAATTACCTGCTGCTCCTGCTGTTCCTCCTGTTGCTAGTAAATCATCAAATAAAAGTATCTTACTATCCTTTTCAATTATATTTCGCTGGATTTCTAATCTGTCTTCACCGTATTCAAGCTTATAATTAGTACCTATTACTTCTCCAGGTAATTTATTAGGTTTTCTAATAGTAATTAGACCTATCTCAAGCTTAAATGCCAATGCAGATGCAGAAATAAATCCTCTTGATTCTATGCCAGCAATATAATCAGGTTTTTTAGTAGATATCAGGTTCTGAAGAGGAAACATTAATTCTTTCCATATCTTGGGCTCTTTATATATTGGGTTTAAGTCTTTGAAGACGATTCCCTTTTTCGGGTAATCATTTATTTCTGTAATGTATTTTTTTAAGTGATCCATGCAATATAAATATTTGAGGTGTGCGATTTTATAAAACCAACATTAAAGCTAGCAAATCAGCAAACTCCTGTCATTATTGACTCTATGAAGACTTCTAATTTAGTTGCCACGCATAGTAAAGAATTCATTAATGAATCCAAAAATTTTAAAACCTGTGGTGAAAGTGGTTATTTAAATTGTTTTATTGCTAAGGATGCCTCTAGAAAACTTGATTTTTTAATTTTAGTTATTGAAACGCTTCAAATAAATGCAACGGACTCCCTCTTTTTGAAGGCAAATAATATTGGTTTGTCAGATGAGTTCACTAGTAGAGTTCAATTCTGGAAAATTAGATGTTCTAACCCGTTGAGGAAAAGTCACACCTTTTCATCACTCTCATCGGAGCAGATAGATTCACTTGTTGAACTTATTTCTTCAATGGCAGAAAACCTTTATCCTCTTATTAGGCAATTACTTTCCTCAAAAGAATCTAAGACACTGAATCAAGAGCGATGGTTTTTATTTAGTTCACGTCTTAAGTCACTTATATCCGAGAGGATGAATGTGAAGCGTAGTTATATAACCTCCTTATTAAATGATGATAAGCATGAATTTTTTAGAGAGTTATTAGTCATTCTGTCTTTGTCGTGTGGAAAAGGTGGTGCTTGCCGACTAAAAGCTTCTTTATATCATCAATCTTAGTATATATAAATGATTAATTTATCTTATAGATTTGATCAAAACTCTTCATCTCTAGAACTTGATGGTATGCCAGATGTTTCAAATGGAGACTCAGAGAATACTATTGGTATCTTATCTTCATGGTCATTAAAAATAATCGGCTCACCTACATTAGAGGGTGAAAAGGATCATCTTGAAAACTTGATGCAAGTAATTCTTCAATATTCACGATCGTATATCTCTGGAATTCGAAAAACATTTATATCAAAAAAAGGTATTGTTACGATCTCTCCATTCGGCAGTAGTCATAAATTACTTCTTAATAGTACAAAGAAAGATGTTAAGCCTCTCGAAATTATATTAGATGATTCAGAATTGTCAGATCTTACTCAATGTTTAGATCTATTGAGGTTTGATTCCAGATTTAACCTTAATTGGAATATCACTTTAGATAGACCTTATAGCAAGAGATATATTCAGTCTACTGCTTATAGATCAAAGAAAAGATTTACTTTATTTTATGCATTCATTTTATTTTTATCTACCAGCTCCCTTATGTTATTGATCCCTACTAATAATAAATTTGATCTAAGCGAACCAACTAAATCTTCTCAAACTATAAATGAATAAGGTTTATATTAACTAAACAATATTATATGAATTGGCTTTAGATTGATATATTGTCTATTACTTTATTTATAACTCGCTAATACATTAAAACTCTACTACTATTAACGAAATATATTGATTAGAATGAAACTCTCAACTTACGATAGGAATAAGAGTGATATTAGCGACGATGGAATCTTTTATCAACAGCCAAGATTTGTTCATCACCTTAGCGATTCATTCAGAAATAGACTTACAAGTTTATACTCAGAATATCTTCTTAATCATTACATTATTTTAGATTTAATGAGTAGTTGGGTAAGCCATTTACCATCCAATATTAGTTATAAAAAAGTTATTGGTCATGGAATGAATGAAGCTGAGTTAAGTTCTAATGAAAGACTTGATAGGTTCTTCGTACAAAATTTAAATAAGAAACAAAATATGCCAATTGAAGATTCTTCTGTTGATGTTGGATTAATTGTTGCAGGCTGGCAATATCTTCAATATCCTGAAAAAGTTTCATTAGAACTATCAAGGGTTATCAAATCTGATTCATTATTGATAATCTCCTTCACTAATCGAGCATTCTGGACAAAAGCTCCAAACATCTGGACATATTCGTCAGAGGAAAAAAGAATTGAATATGTAACTAGTGTCCTTACTTCTAATGGATGGAGGATAGAAAAAATATTAAATGAGAAAACTCAAGATAAAAAGCTTTTTGGGTTTTACTCATCAGAGAGTGATCCTTTTTTTTCAGTGATTGCAAGAAACAATAAGTCTAATTACTGATCTACTTTTTATTAATACTTGTATTTAGTATAAGTTCATAATAGTTTTTTTTTATGTCCTGTTCTCTAATTAAATTTAGTTCTGAGGATTGTGGAACTTGTCACAGGATGAGCTTCTTTGATTCTAAAGTTGCGACCGAATTAGGTATAGAATTTATTAGCGTAAAACTACAAGATACAGTGGTTTATAGAAAATATAGACCAATATTATTAAAGCAATATCCTACAAAAGAAGGTATGGGCTGGCCTACTTATCTATTAGTTAATGATCCGGAGGGAGAATTTGAGATTATTGGTGAGCTTAAAGGTGGTATTGCTAAGGGTGATTTTAGAGAGAGACTTTCAAACCTAATAACTAATTGATCTTCAATTAATTGACTGGTTGCATCAAGCCACCACTTCCAGAGTCAGAATCATCATCGTCGTTTCCGGCGTCTACAGTCAAAAGTGTATACACCCCTAAAGCTAAAAGACTTATCATTCCGCTAAAAAGGCTGAGTCCATATTGGTTTGAACTAATTTCTATTACTTCACCCAAGGTAAAAATACTCAAATTTTGGTGACTATAGCAATCTTTTACTTTTAAGGCATTTTGTTCAACCAATTGATTAATTGACCGCTTGTTTTTCTGAATTGAAAATTTGATTTATTAAGCGTTTATTTCTGAATTCATAAGTTTTAGCCATTCTGTTAATTGATCTAGAAGTTTATCGCTATCCAAGATTCCGAGACCTCGAATGGTCACCGTTGAACACCTATCCCCTTTCTTGTAAATAAATCTTCCATGAAGATGATTAGCCAAACCTTTTCTTAGTAACTTGAATGCTGGCTCATCCATCATTGTCTCAAGCTCAACATTTGGTTTGGATAACTTGATTCTTGAGAAGCCACACTTTTTAGCGATTATTTTTAATTTCATTACTTCTATTAATGATTCAACTGCTTTTGGTAATGTTCCATATCTATCAACCAAGTTGCTAGCAAATTGAACTAATGAATCATTGTTTTCGCATTGTGTGGCTAATCTATATGCATTTATTTTTTCATCTGGATCAGTTATCCAATCTCCCGGTATAAAAGCTGTAACAGGTAGATCTATTTGAGTATCGTCAACACTAGGAATGTCTTGCCCCTGTATTTCGGCAATAGTTTCCTGCAATAATTCCATATACAAATCAAATCCTATTGTTTCCATTTGTCCGCTTTGTTCAATACCTAAGATATTTCCAACGCCTCTAATTTCCATGTCCCTCATGGCTAACTGATAACCACTGCCCAAATCACTAAATTCTTTTATAGCCTTTAAACGTTGCCTTGATGTCTCATTTAATTTCTCATCGCTTGGATAAAATAACCAAGCATGTGCTTGTACTCCACTTCGGCCTACTCTGCCTCTCAATTGGTAAAGTTGAGATAAACCAAACTTGTGAGAATCTTCAATTAAAATAGTATTTACTCTAGGAATATCTAATCCACTTTCTACAATAGTTGTACAAAGCAAAATATCGGCTTCTCCTGCATTAAATGCAAGCATTGCATTCTCTAATGCTCCCTCCTCCATTTGACCATGTGCAATCAATAATTTCACATTTGGGATCATAATTTTTAATTTCTCTGCTACATCTTCTATTCCTTTTATTCGAGGAACAATATAAAATATTTGGCCACCTCTATCAATCTCTTGTGAAATTGCACTTCTTATTATTTCATTATCGAGGGGTGCTAAGTGTGTTTTAATTGGCCTTCGTAGGGGAGGCGGTGTTGTTATTAAACTCATTTCACGGACACCAGAAAGACTCATATAGAGTGTTCTTGGAATTGGAGTCGCTGAAAGGGTTAATACATCTACACTTTTTTTTAACTCCTTTATTTTCTCTTTTTGATTAACTCCAAAACGTTGTTCTTCATCTATAACTAGAAGTCCCAAGTCCTTATAAACTAATTTTTTGTTCAAGAGCTGATGTGTACCAACAACTGCATCAATTTGTCCATCTTTCAGGCCACTAACTATATGTTTTTTTTCACTATTTGTTTTAAATCTATTGAGTAATGAAACTTTTATAGGATAAGGAGCAAAACGATCAGAAATAGTTCTCCAATGTTGTTGAGATAATACTGTCGTTGGTGCTAATAAAGCTATTTGTTTTCCTGAGGTAATAGCCTTAAATATTGCTCGTATAGCAACTTCTGTTTTCCCAAATCCAACATCGCCGCAAACTAATCTATCCATAGGCTTTTCACTTTCCATATCAGATTTAACTTGAGATGTAGCTGTTGCTTGATCAGGTGTAAGTGCGTATGGAAATGAGTCTTCTAATTCGTTTTGCCAGGGTCCATCACATGGAAATTTATACCCTTTTTCTTTACTTCTTTCTGCATATAACTTAATTAAATCAATAGCAACTTTTTTAACGGATTTCTTTGCCTTTTCCTTTATTTTGTTCCAATTAGCTCCTCCTAATTTACTAATTGTAGGAGTCTTTGCATTTGAACTTCTATACCTACCTAAACTACCAAGTTGATCTGCAGCAACACTTAGCTTTCCATCCA
>OBOA01000031.1_pt1 | contig 15693 bp, 17 predicted proteins | sample 1535281 | NCBI WGS metagenome assembly OBOA01 (sample SAMEA3275639, study PRJEB22092) | marine metagenome | biome: 01000035; feature: 00002223; material: Deep Chlorophyll Maximum | collected 2014-06-19T13:00:00+00 | depth 75 m
GCTTTAGGAATGATTGAAACTCGTGGCCTAGTACCAGCAATAGAAGCAGCAGATGCAATGACTAAGGCTGCTGAAGTTAATTTGATCGTTAAAGAACTCGTTGGTGGAGGATATGTAACAGTAATGGTTCGTGGTGAGACTGGTGCTGTAAATGCTTCAGTAAGAGCAGGTGCTGATGCCTGTGAGCGCGTTGGTGATGGATTAGTAGCTGCACATATCATTGCCCGACCTCATGATGAGATTGAGCCAGCATTGAGAGGAAGTGGAGCAAAAAGGAGAAGTTAAGTAGTTTTTGATTTATAAATTATTTCTTCAATCAATTCACGATGTAGTAGTTTTTATAAAAGAGAAGGTTTTTTCATGGAAGGGTGGAGGCAAAAAAAAAGACCAGAGTGTCTAGAAAAAAGATTCGAATTTCAATCTTATGAAAAAAATAGAGATTTTCTTGATGCACTAGGTGACTTTTGCGAGAAGGTTAATCGCTTCCCCGATATAAGTTTTGGTAAGACTTATGCAAATATAACCATCAGGCCTGCAGAAAATAATGTGAAAGAGGAAATATCAAAAGGTGATCATGATTTCGCAAGTGAAATAGATTTTTTAAATAAACGACAAGAAAATTAATCTTCTTCTTTTGGTTGTTCTAGGTCTCTTTTGATTAATGCCATCAAGTAGGAGGGGGTTTTATATCTTCCTGGTAAGCAGCGATTTAGAGTCTCTAAGTGGCTCCAGCAAACAGTTCTTTGAATCTGATCAGCGGTACGTCCTTGTTGCAAAAGCCTCCTAAGTGCTTTGCAATAAAGAGGGTATCCTGCTTCTAATTCGCCAATGGTCAACTTGGCAGTGGACATTGTGTATTGCTAATCAATTATTAACTTAGTCAATAATGGGGCCACTTAGCAAAGTGGCAAGGCTCTATTTAGTCATAATGTTGTTTTTCACTTCTTGTTTTCTAACCAAGCTATGCAATCTATCTCAATCTTTCCTCCTTTAGGAAGCTTTGATACTTCAACGCATGCTCTTGCGGGACTTACTGTTTTGTTGAAAGTTTCTGCATAAATTTCATTTACTTTTGCGAAATCATTTAAATCAGTTAAGTAGATGGTTGTTCTTATTACAGTTGAACTTTTTCCTCCAGCGGCTTCAACTACAGCCATTAAATTTTTTAAAACTTGTCTAGTTTCTTCTTCTATATTTCCATTCCCGACCATTACACCAGTTGAAGGGTCTAAAGCAATTTGTCCTGAGCAATATAAGTAGTTTTCTACCAAAATAGCTTGGTTGTAGGGACCAACGGGGTTAGGCGCAAATTTTGTTTCGATGGCCTCAATCGATGAACTTTTCATGAATGATTAGACTTTAATGAATAGTTTGATACACAAATTAGAATTTAACATTTCCATCTATCTTTGTGTTTCCTGAGCATTGTAAATTTCTCGACATTTTCTGCTATTAAAAATAAATTTGTTTTTCTTTCTTCTGAGAGTGTTGATGGGAGGCTAGACATTCCCTTTTGAAGTTTTTTTTGAATAAGCTTTAGTCTTTCGATGATAGAAATATTTCCAGGCTCTAATGATAGGGCCCATTTTAAGTTGCTTTCTGTATATTCATGAGCTGGGTATATTTCAGTGTTTTCTGGAAGAGAATTAAGTTTATATAAACTTTCAAACATTTGAACAGGACTACCTTCTAGTAGACGACCACAACCCCCTCCAAATAGCGTATCTCCTGGGAATAGTATATTACATTTAGCATTTTGTTTTGATATGTAAAAAGCTATATGGTTGTCAGTGTGACCATGCACTTCGATAACTTTAATCTCACCATCCATTAAATTAAAAATATCATTATCACCAACCGAAAATGTTTGAAAAGGTATTCTTTTAAGTTCCTTTTTTGATGCAACTACCTTTGCCTCTGGCCAAGTGTTGATTAACTTTTGTGTTCCACCAATATGGTCATCATGATGATGTGTTTGAAGGATAGCTTTTAATGATAGGTTTTTTTCTAACAGCCATTCTTCTACTGGGCCTGATATGGAGGGATCTACTACCACTGCATTGCAATTGTGGACCCATACCCATACGATATTGTCCTGTAAGACAGTAATTGGGTGAATAATGAAGTCGCTTTTTTTCTCTAACATTGTTTCTTTAGTTAATGGAATAGTTAGATTCCACTTCAATAGTTTTTGACATGTTTACTGTTGCATTAGCTAAAGGTGCCTTATTGCAAGAATCAGTCTCAATGTTTTCTAACGTTGGACTTGACTTCTCTGCTGTTTTAGACGATAGCAATCGGCAATTAATGGTTCCGTCAGCTTGTGGCCGTGCTAAAGCTCTTTTGGTTCGTAATAGCGATGTTCCTGTTTACGTATCTTATGGTCAGGCGCAACTTGGAATAGTGGGTTTTGATGTATTACAAGAGCAAAAATTGCAAGTATCGAATTTAGTTGACCTTGGATTTGGAGAGTGTCATATGTCGGTGGCAGTTAAATCCAGCAGTGGTTATTTGAGTGCTTCTGATTTACCACCAAATTGTCGCGTGGCAAGTAAATTCACTAACTGCGCAAAGAATTTTTTTGATCAAATTGATTTGCCCGTTCAATTGGTACATTTGAGTGGATCTGTTGAACTGGGTCCCATAACGGGTATGGCTGAAGCAATCGTTGATTTAGTCGCAACTGGTCGTACTCTTAGAGATAATGGTCTTGTAGAAATTGAAGAACTTTTTAAATCAAGTGCTCGGCTTGTTGGTCATCCACTATCCCTAAGACTTGATAAAGGACCACTTCAAGAAATTATTGATTCAATTCAAATCCAATCTCAGACCAACCCCCTTTCTGATGGCAAAAAATGATTTTCGAAGAATTAAGAAACTTGGAAAGTATTTAAAAAGAGAAAAAAAACGTTTAATTCTCATACTTTTAATATTAATACCTGTTGCATTAGCTGGTTCGATCCAACCACTGCTTGTAGGGCAAGCTATTTCTGTCTTAAGAGGAGAAGACACAATAGCTTTTTTTAATAATTTGTCTAATGAATTAACAATTAATTTAATAATAGCAATACTATTCATGACAGTATTACTTAGGCTTGGATTACAGGGATTTCAGTCATACAATATTCAGTCTGTAGGGCAGAGACTGACGGCACGTATTAGGAATGATTTGTTTGCTCATTCCATGTCATTGTCTTTGCGTTTTCATGACAAAATGCCTGTTGGTAAATTACTTACAAGATTAACTAGTGATGTTGATGCATTGTCAGAAGTTTTTGGTAGTGGAGCTGTTGGTGTTTTGGCTGACTTTGTAAGTCTTATAGTTATATCAATAACCATGATTTTAATAGAATGGAGGTTAGGTCTTCTCCTTTTGATTGTTCAAATACCTGTTACGTTATTTATACTCTGGCTTCAAAAACGTTATCGAAAACAAAATTATAAAGTTAGAGAAGAACTTTCCCAGTTAAATGCAAATTTTCAGGAAAATCTGCAAGGTCTAGAAGTTGTTCAAATGTTTAGACGACAATCATTAAATGGTCAAAACTTTTTCAAAACTGGAACTAATTATAAACATGCAGTAAACGGTACAATCTTTTACGATAGTAGTATTTCTGCGTTTATTGAATGGGTCTCATTAGCTGCAGTGGCTTTAGTTATTTCTCTGGGAGGTTATATGGTTACAGCAGGGGCAATGGGATTAGGAACTTTAACGACATTTATTCTTTATTCACAAAGACTATTTGAACCTTTAAGACAGTTAGCAGAAAGATTTACACAAATACAGGGAGGGTTAACAGCAGTTGAAAGAATAAGTGAATTGCTTGAGAAGAAAATTGAGATTTATGATCATATTAACCATAAAGCTGAAAATAAAGAATTATTAAATTCAAATAAGACTGTTCTTGGAGAAGTTTTATTTGAAAATGTAAGTTTTTTTTATAGAGAAGATGAACCAATAATAAATGATTTAAGCTTCAAAATTAAACCAGGCGATCATGTTGCTCTTGTAGGTCCAACTGGTTCTGGGAAGACTACTTTAATTAGATTATTATGTAGACTTTATGAACCTCAGAAGGGAAATATATATATAGATGGTCAAAATATTAAAAGTATCCCTATTGATTCATTGAGAAAACAACTTGGAGTTGTTCTTCAAGATACTTTCCTTTTTAGCGGAAATGTTGCAGATAATCTACGTTTAGATTCTTCAATAGATAATCAACGCTTAAAAGATGTATGTAGTGACTTAGGCCTTGATAATTTATTGAGAAAGTTGCCAAATGGTTTAGATACTTATATTCGAGAAAGAGGAGGAAATCTTTCTTCAGGTGAGAGACAGCTTTTGTCTATCGCAAGAGTTGCAATAAGAGATCCAAAAATATTAATCATGGATGAAGCAACTGCTTTTATGGATCCATCTACTGAGGCAACTTTACAAAGAGATCTTGATAGATTATTAGAAAAAAGGACAGCACTTGTGATTGCTCATAGATTGGCAACAATAGAAGCTTCTGATCGAATCTTAGTAATGAGAAAAGGAAGTCTTATTGAAGAAGGTACCCATGAAGAATTGAGGGCTTTAGGTGGACTTTATTCGCAACTTGCTGAATTGCAAGAAAAAGGTCTCGCAACTATCTAATTAGTATTAATTTATGATTAATTTAGGATCAACAAAAATTGGAATGTCAGGATGGAAAAATGAAAAACTTCTTTCTGATGAAACTTTGAAAAATATATACGGAAAACAAGCTTTTCAATATTTTAATCAAACTAATTCATCTCTCTTTGTATTTAGTCATTCAAAGTCTTTTGATTTAATTGAACTTGAGCAACTTCTTCAAGCAGTAGGTTGGGGAAGAAGGCCTCTGAGAAGAGTAAAACGTGCACTTGATAATAGTTTGCTTAAGGTTGGTCTATGGCAGCATGATCCTAAATTTCCAAGGTTGATTGGATTTGCAAGATGTACAGGCGACGGAATTATTGACGCAACAATTTGGGATGTGGCTATTAACCCTGTTTATCAAGGTTATGGATTAGGAAAGCAACTTATGGAATATTTAATGAAGAGTTTAAAAAGAGAAGGTATTAGTAGAGTAACTTTATTTGCTGATTCTGATGTTATTACTTTTTATAAAAGGCAAGGGTGGACTTTAGAGCCAAAAGGTAATAAATGTGCATTTTGGTATTCAAATTAATTGGTTAGATAGGGATTAGAAAATCATGAATTATATTCTTTTGAAAGATAATCTATGTCACAACCCTGACGCCACTTATTTCTTAATTTAGCATTTTTAATTGCACGTTTTATTATATTTGAATTCGTCCACTTTATATCATCTGTATATATATTTTCTCTAATACGCTTTAATTTAGTTTTTTTAGTAATTCTTGTTATCAAGTCGATATCTTCCATTATTTTCAAGGGAGAATACCCTCCTATATTGGAATAGAGATCTTTATGTATTAGTAGGCCTTGATCTCCATAAGGATGTTGTAATAAATGACTTCTTAGTGCTACTGCTATTTCTAAAAATCTGAATTCTAAATTATGTTTTTTGATTTTAAAGTCAAAATACCATGCAAAATTTTCTGACTTTTTATTTTGTATTATTTGAGATAAACTTTTAAACCAACTGGGGCTTAGTCTACTATCGGCATGTAGAAATAAAAGCCAATCTCCTCTTGCATTTGATGCACCTGTTTTTAATTGATAGCCTCTATTCTTTTTACTGCTTTTAATAACATCTATTCCTTGTATTTGTGCAATCGAAATAGTTAAATCTATACTTCCTCCATCAACTATGATTAATTCAAAATTATATGGCCATTCATTTAAATCAGCAAGAAGAAGAGGGAGGTGATCCGCTTCATTTAAAGTTGGTATGATGATGCTGAGAGCCGGAATTTTTTGTGATCTAGCCATGGTGACAAATCCATAATATTATCCAGATCATTTTTAGTTTGAAGTAGTTGATAATCGATTTGATTTAAGGATGCTAATCGAATTGTTTCTTTTAGGACTTTATCGCTTCCCCAACTGATACCAGAAAATGGCCAGGCACATAAAGGATTTAAAAGTTTATTTGATAGACCTATAAGCCAATATCCTCCATCATTTGAAGGTCCTAAAACCATTTCTTTATGATTAAGTATTTGAATCGCTTGAATTAATTCAAAATGTGAGATTGATGGTAAATCACTTCCAATAATTAAGATAGGATTTTGAATTTGGTGAGAAAGATTTTTTTCAGAATGAGTCTTTGAAAACTGTCTTTTCATTTTTGTTCCTAGATTGCCAGGGCCTTGAATCTCAACCGTTTTGATTTTATTTAATACGGCCCATTTTTTTGCGGCTTTAATCCCAATTCCATCGATTGCAACTTTTATATCTGCAAGACCTTCTTTTTGAATCTCTTTGGCAACGTTAATTGTGTGATTCGTTAGTTTCTCTTGGATTTTTGCTGCTTTAAAAGCCCCTATATCCTTTGCTAATCGACTTTTACATCTAAATATCGCGTGCCATTTCGTCATTAAAACAATAGTTGGTTTGCTATTTACATAAAGTTTTTTTGTATTTTCTGTTTTACTGATAGCCAGATTCATAGCTTTTCATCTCAAACCATTCTATGTTTTTGAAGCTTAAGTTACTATTCATTGCATCTGATTAAATTTTGTTCTGAAAAAAATAAATTTACACTTGCATTTATCTCCCTAATCAATTGCAATAGTTGCTTTTTAGAATAATGTATTAAAAATTTTACAACTGGATTCCCAAATTTAAGAATGACTCATTAAGGTTTTTAGCTACACTCATATTCCATTAGGTAATGCCTGTGCCAACTCGGGATGAGCTATGGACGAAGGTGCAGCAATTACTGCAAAAGAATTTAAGTAAGCCTTCATACGAGACATGGATACGTCCGGCTGAATTCTTTGATTTCAAGGATGGATGCTTGACTTTGCTTGCTCCAAATAGTTTCTCAAGTGATTGGTTAAGGAAAAATTACTCTCAAACAATTGAGGAGATTGCATCAGAGATATTTGGCCATGAAGTTAAAGTATATATAAAAGTTAAGGAAGAATTTTCATCAAACAAAAGCAATAAGAAAAAGAATTTTTCAAATGTAGAAGCTAATTCTATTGCCACTAGTGAGAATTCCGACGTTAAATCTAAACAAACTCCAATAAAAAAATTTTTACCGAGTTTGAATCTTCGATATGTTTTTAATAGATTTGTTGTTGGTCCTAATAGCCGGATGGCTCATGCTGCTGCAATGGCAGTAGCCGAGGCCCCTGGTCGGGAATTTAATCCATTATTTATTTGTGGGGGAGTTGGCCTAGGTAAAACACATCTAATGCAATCTATAGGTCATTACAGGTTGGAAATCGATCCAGGAGCAAAGGTTGCATATGTTTCTACTGAGACTTTTACCAATGATTTAATAGTTGCAATCAGAAAAGATGGAATGCAAGCTTTCAGAAATAGATATAGAGAAGCTGATTTGATTTTGGTTGACGATATTCAATTTATAGAAGGTAAGGAATATACTCAGGAAGAATTCTTCCATACATTTAATGCTTTGCACGAGGCAGGCAGGCAAATTGTTCTTACAAGTGATAGGCCTCCAAGTCAAATACCTCGTTTACAAGAACGATTGATTTCAAGATTCTCAATGGGACTAATTGCAGATATCCAAGCGCCCGATTTGGAGACGAGAATGGCAATATTACAAAAAAAAGCTGAGCATGAAAGAATGCGTTTGCCAAGAGATTTGATTCAGTTTATTGCTGGACGATTCACTTCTAATATAAGAGAGTTAGAGGGAGCGTTTACTCGTGCTGTCGCATTTGCCTCTATAACTGGGTTGCCAATGACAGTGGAATCAGTAGCACCAATGCTTGATCCTACTGGACAAGGAGTAGAAGTTAAGCCTAAGCAAGTACTAGAAAAAGTAGCTGAGGTCTTTGGAGTTACCGAGGAGGAAATGCGTAGTCCAAGTAGACGTAGGCCTGTTAGTCAGGCAAGACAGGTAGGCATGTATTTAATGCGCCATGGGACAGATTTAAGTCTTCCTCGTATTGGAGAATCTTTTGGGGGAAAGGACCATACAACAGTTATGTATGCCATTGAACAAGTAGAAAAAAAATTATCAAGTGAGCCACAATTAGCAAGTCAAGTTCAAAAAGTTAAGGATCTTCTTCAGATCGATTCACGGAAACGTCGTTAAATTTAATATTTGATAGTGAGAGAGATTTTATATTTATTAATTAAACTGTATGGGATTTTGATCTAGCCTATTTCGTGTAGGTATTTCAGGACCTAGATCGCTACCATCAATATTTGCTGTGCGTTCAAGAGCTTGTCTAAATAATCTCCCTGATAATAAAGGCATATCTCTCGGCACTGAAATTCTATCTCGGAGGTAACGTAATGCAGAGGCACTATTCTCCTCTGGACGGCAATCTTTTTTTGAAATCATAGAAGTTAAGGCTGCTCTCAATGGCTGATCAAATAATTTATTTTTCATTGGGCTTACAGAAACGATCCTTTCTTTATGTTTGATCACTCTTTCTAAAGCTAATGCCTCAAAATGTTGTTCCGATTTTTGGTCAACTTTGAAATCTACTAGTTCTAATTGTCCTAATCCAGAACCTATATCAATTTCTTGGGCAAATAATTGTTGGTTTTTATTTGAATAAGTAAAGCAACCTCCCATTTGAGGAGGTAAATCATGAGCATGAGTATGAAAATCTCCTTGAGTCCCTCTATACTCCTCAAGTTTTTCAAGGTTTTTAAGCCATGTATTTATAATAGGGTGCTCATCTCTCAATGAATATCCTTTGTAGTAAGCCAATGAGGCATTCATTCTTTCAACATATGGAATGAAAATTACGTCTGCTGATCCAGGCTTTTCGCCATTCTTTGTTGAGACAGGTGTTAGCCACCCTGAAGCATTTTTTTGTAGTTCTTTTTCAAATTTATTTGCAACATTTTTGAAATTCTCTTTCTTTTGTTCTTCTTGGGCTTGGAAAAGAGAGTTGCGACATAACCAGTTACACCATGATGAAAATAGTTCTCTTTCAAGTCTCCTATGCTCTAAGACTTTATTCTCATTTAGAGATTGACCTAAAGGACCATAAATTTCTTCTAACACAAATAGGATCTCATCACTTTCTGTGATTACATGATTTTCAATTTCTATTGCAGGAAGCATTCCTGAGGGCACTTTTTTTAAATACCATCTTTCTTTTTCTCCGTAGCAACGCATTGTGACTTTTTTAATCCGGTAAGGAATATTTTTAAGCTCTAACCAAATCCAAACTTTTTGGCAATAAGGACACCAAGCATGATTGTCTCTGTAAAGAGTAACAATTGCCTGAGACTCATTTTTATTAAAAAGACGAAGTGAGGAATATGGGTTGTTTAACCCATTGATTTGATCAATTGGATCGGCTGCATATATTGCTAATTCTTCCCAACTCATTGCATTTCTGGTTGGATTCATTTATTTCAACGAGAATAGGGAAATAATACTAGGTTGCAAAATTGAAAAGCTCTTTTGATTTAATTGTCATTGGTGCAGGATCCGGTGGATTAGCTGCTGCAAAGAAAGCAGCAAGTTATGGAGCATCTGTAGCGATCGTTGAGGGTGATCTTGTCGGAGGAACTTGTGTAATAAGAGGTTGCGTTCCTAAAAAATTATTAGTTTGTGGCTCTTCTCTCTCGGAGAGTTTTTTGTCTGCAACATCTTATGGCTTTGATTTTGATAATTTAAAGATCAAGTCAGAAGTTTTATTAGCTAATGTTCGGAAGGAAGTACATAGGCTGAATGAATTACACGAGAATTTTTTAAATAAAGCTAATGTTGAGCTTTTTAAAGGTTGGGGTGAGTTTAGAAATTCAAATTGTGTTGAAGTAAAAGATCGAAAAAATGGAGAGACTTTAAATGAACTTTATGGAGAAAGAATTTTGATTGCAGTGGGAGGCAGACCTAAAAGACCAAGTATCGAGGGGGCATCTTTAGGATGGACAAGTGATGATATGTTTCTTCTTAAGAGCTTTCCGAAAAAAATTACAATTGTTGGTGCAGGCTATATTGCTTGCGAATTTGCATGCATATTGCACGGTCTAGGTGTTGAGGTTACTCAATTGGTAAGAGGTGACAGGATTTTAAGAGGGTTTGACTTTGAACTTTCTTCATCATTAACCGAGGCAATGAAAAACAAAGGAGTTAACATAAGCTTTGGCGAGAAGATTTCTTCACTAAAAGGAACTCCTGGATCTTTAATTATAAAAACAAATGCAGGTAAAGAGTTTGACTCGAATGGATTGCTTTTCGCTACTGGTAGAGAGCCATTTTTAGATGGGTTGAAGTTAGAACAAGCGGGTATAGAAATTCTTGAAAATAAAATTAAAGTTGATAGTGAAGGTAAAACAAATATTTCTAATATCTTTGCTATTGGAGATGTAACTGACAGGATCAACTTGACACCTGTAGCAATTGATGAGGGTAGAAAGTTTGCTGATAGAAATTATGGCGAATCAGATCATAAGGTTAATTATAATTTTGTTCCTTATGCTGTATTTAGTCAGCCTGAAATAGCTTCTGTGGGCATGACTGAAGAGAAGGCTATCCAGTCGATGGGGAAAGATAACATTAAAGTATATAGATCAATATTTAGACCCTTATCTAAATCATTGCCAAAGACTGGCTCTAAATGTATTTTAAAGCTAATAGTTGATAAAAATAATAATAAAGTTTTGGGATGTCACATGATTGGTGATAATGCATCTGAAATTATTCAGATGGCATCAATCTCTCTAATGTTAGGAGCTAAAAAATCTGACTTTGATAATACAATGGCATTGCATCCTACAATAGCCGAGGAATTCGTGACAATGAGATGATTTAGATAAGGCATTAGTTATTAGAACTTTTTCTTAGTCTTAACCAGTAAGCAATTGTTTTGTATATAATTATTGTTATTGATAATGATATAGCTATAAAAACTAATTCTTTGAATGCTGTATGTAAAGTTGGTAGAGTTAGAGGTATTATTTTGTCTGCAATGTAAAGCATATACAATCCTAATAAAACGCCACCTTCTCCTCTACTTATTATTCCTTTTGTCCAAAAAATTGGCATGCACGCAAGTGTAGTAATTACCATGATAGGAATATCCTTAGTTATTAGTAAACTCTCAACCACTAAACCACTGCCTCCAGATAATACAGAACAGCTACCTAAAACTAGTAATTGATTTAATAAACAACTTCCAATTACGTTGCCTATCGCTAGATCAGTTTGACCACGAATAGCGGCCACTAATGACGTGATTAACTCAGGTAAAGAAGTGCCCAGTGAAACTATCGTTAACCCAATTATAGCTTCGCTTACCCCTAACAATCCTGCAATTGTAGATGCGCCTTCTATTAAAAGTCGTGATCCAAGAGTTAGCAAGAAAATACCACCTAATAATTTCACGCCTGCATTTAATAAACTTGTTGAGTCTTTTTCTATATTGATTTCTGGCTCTGCTTCTTGGGTTTTTTGAGGTTCCTCTCTTGCTGTGCGAATTTCCCAAGTGGTATTTATTATTAGCGCAACTATTAAAGCTACTCCAAATTGCCAAGTTATCAGCTCTGAAGCGGCCATCCCCCAAACGGCAGTTGAGACTGCTAAAAGAAGAGGAATGTCTCTTCTTACAAGACGACTTTCAACTCTTAATGGTCGTAAAAGTGCACTTCCTCCGAGAACTACCATCACATTGAAAATATTGCTGCCAACAATGTTGCTCAAAGCTAGACTATCTGATCCATTGAGGGAGGAGTTGACACTCACAAATAGTTCAGGTGCACTTGTCCCGAGAGATACTATTGTTAAACCAATGACTAGTTGAGGAATCCCAAGGATTAAGGCTAAAGCTACAGATCCTTGAATAAAGAACTCCCCGCCGCTAAAAAGTAAAAGTATCCCAGCAATAAGCTCTAAAAATGACAATAATATTGATGGCATAATTGAGTGATTTATTGAGAAACTAAATTAGTGAATTAATTTATATTATTTCCATTTGGTATTATCTTAATATCTTAGCCCTTTATGGATACTTGAAGACTTATAGATCAAGGTTGCATAAGATATACATTGAAAAAGCTTTAATCCTGTGATTGCTTCTGTTAATCAAATCTCATTATTAAAGCCGGATGATTGGCATCTGCATTTGAGAGATGGAAAGATTCTTAAAGGTGTTTTAAGTCATACAGCAGATGTGTTTTGCCGTGCAATCATCATGCCTAATCTTGATCCGCCAATAACTACTTTAAGCCAAGCACAAGAGTATAAAAAAAGAATTATCCAGTCTATCCCTGAAGGTGTTTCTTTTACCCCATTAATGACAGCATATCTTACAGATGATATGCCTGCGAATGTCTTAGAGAGAGGCTTTAGAGAAGGTGTCTTTCATGGGGCAAAGCTCTATCCAGCTAATGTGACAACTAATTCTTCTTATGGGGTTACAGATATAAGTAAAGTCGGCAATTTATTTGAGACGATGGAAAGAATTGGTATGCCATTATTGATTCATGGAGAAGTGACCGATTTCAATGTTGATGTATTTGATAGAGAAGCTGTTTTTATTGAGCGTCACCTTGAACCACTATTACGAACATTTTCATCACTTAAAGTGGTTTTGGAACACATTACGACCATAGATGCAATTGACTTTGTAGAAAACAGTGAGTTTGATATAGCCGCTACAATCACACCTCATCATCTACATATCAATCGAAACGCAATGTTCAATGGTGGTTTAAGGAGTGATTTTTATTGCTTACCCACAGCTAAACGTGAAATCCATCGTATTGCTCTAAGACAAGCGGCTACTAGCGGTAAACCTTGCTTTTTCCTTGGAACTGATTCAGCACCTCATACCCGTAGATTTAAGGAAAGTTCATGTGGATGTGCAGGAATCTTTAATGCCCCTTTCGCTTTGGAAAGCTATTTAAAAGTTTTCGAAGAAGAAAATGCCCTAGATAGGTTTGAAGCTTTTTCAAGTATTAATGGAGCAACTTTTTATGGATTACCTTTAAACACAGAGAGAATAACTTTAATTAGAAAAGATATTTCCGTACCTCAAATGATTGATGTTGGATTAGATGGTGATCCCAATGATTTTGTAAAACCATTTCATTCAGGAGAAACTCTTAGCTGGGCAATAGAGGATGTTTAGTGAGATTGCTGATCCTTATGTAAAACAATTTGATTTAATGACTTTTGGTGGATGGAAAACTTTATAAGCTGTGCAAGTTTATTTACAAACGAATATCCACCCCCTAAATAGATGTGGTGAGGCCATTCATAAATGAATACCAGCGACGAGACTTGAACTCGTACGACCCTTGCGGATCTCAGGATTTTAAGTCCTGTGTGTCTACCAATTCCACCACGCTGGCAAGTGGTTCTTCAATCCTATAACCCTAGGTTAATTACCGCCAACAGATGTCATCTACTGAACTTAAAACTCTGCACATTTTTCACCATGAACTAGAATCCTATTAATGAAAATCCTTGAGTCGCAGTCAGTGTTCTCGATGAAGCCACCCAGCTTGAAATCTGTTGGCCGCTTTTTAGCTGTGGGGGTTCAACTCCCCCCACTCAAGTAATGTCTTTGATCTCGATTGTGTGTTTAATCCCTTTTGGATTAATCGGAGCTGTTAATCCAATAATTACATTATCCGCTTATGCGGTATTGGGGGGGATGTATTTATTTGTAGTTCCTTTATTTCTTTTTTATTGGATGAATAATCGTTGGAATGTTATGGGAAAGTTTGAACGCCTTTTTATATATGGACTTGTGTTTCTTTTCTTTCCCGGAATGGTTTTGTTTGCGCCGTTTCTTAATTTAAGAATGAATGGGAAAGAGGAGTCTTGAACTTTGACAAGAGCACAGGTTTTTCAAATAGGTTTTATTGTTTTTGTTTTAGGAGGCTTGGGATATGAAGTGTTTCAGTTACTTGGATTTGAATCAATATCAGCGGGTATTGCTGCGCAGTCAATATTAATTTTAATTATTTTTGCATGGACAGCTTCTTACCTTTTTAGGGTTTTTTCTGGGAATATGACTTTTATGGAGCAACGTAAAAGATACAGAGAGGCTTATGAAAAATTGACTGATGAAAAAATCAGAGAAAAGTTTGAGGCAATGACAGATGATGAAAAAAATGAATTACTAAAATCAGTTGAGGAAGAAAGTATTGAACAAACTTAAGTTTTAATTACTAAGTCTCAATAATTTTTTACTCTTAGGGATACAAAAATGATAAAAAAGAAAGAGACCCAAGGCTTAGAACATTGAAAAGTACAAATATCAGTAGGTCTTTTTCCAAAATAAAAAAGGAGAAAAGAATTGCACTAATGCCTTTCCTTATGGCAGGTGACCCTGATTTGGAAACTACAGCAAAGATTTTGTTAGAGCTTCAGGCAAATGGCGCTGACATGATTGAGCTAGGCATTCCATACAGTGATCCTTTAGCAGATGGTCCGATTATTCAATTAGCAGCTTCTCGAGCTCTCTCTGCAGGAACCTCCCCTGACAGGGTTTTTAAAATGTTGTTTGAATTGAGAGATCAATTGACAATACCAATAATTTTATTTACTTACTCAAACCCACTTATTAATAAAGGTCTGGAAGAATTTTGCTTGCAAGCATCGAAAGTAGGTGTTTCAGGACTTGTCGTACCAGATCTTCCTCTAGAGGAAGCAGAAAAACTTTCTGATATTGCTGAATCTAAGGAAATTGATTTGGTTTTACTTGTTGCTCCTACAACCCCAAAGGATCGTATGAAAAAAATCGCAGCGACTTCTAATGGATTCACTTATCTTGTAAGTGTTACTGGGGTAACTGGAGAAAGGTCATCATTAGAAGATAATGTAGGATCTCTTGTGCAACAACTAAAAGATTCTTCATCTAGTCCAATTGCTGTGGGCTTTGGAATTTCGGATGTAAAACACATTGAACAAGTTAGAGAATGGGGCGCTGATGGCGCAATTGTTGGTAGTGCTTTAGTTAAAAGAATTGCTAATGCCTCGATCGAAATGAAAGTCGAAGAAGCTGGTTCTTTTTGTAAAGAACTAAGAGCCGCAACTAATTAATATTTTTTTAAATAGCAACAGATCAAGCTGAATATTGAATTCTTTTCTATGTTTTATCTTGAGAAATATTGTCTTTATTTAACTTGAAAACCATGGATCAATTTGTCCTTTGGGGGTCTTACTGTGAAGATGCTCTACTAAAGAGAACACCTTTTAGGGAAGAGCATCTTCAAAGGCTCTCATTACTTAAGGAAAAAGGTATATTAATAACTTTAGGCCCGACAAAATGTAATAGATATGTTTTTGGGATATTTAAATCTGGAGACATTGAATATATAAGAAGTCTTATCAAAGAGGACGTTTACTGGAGAGAGGGAATATGGACTGATTTCGAAATTTACTCTTGGACCCAAGCTTTTTGAGCTTGCTCCCAGACCCAATTAGCTACGATCTGATCGCCATTATCTCCTAGCTCATCTTCATAACCACTCATTATCCCTACCCCTTGTCTTGCGATCTTCGCTATAGCTTCTGGATTGTCAATTCCATTACGCTTTAATGATGAAATCTTCAAATTCTTTGATCTTCTGATTATGTT
>OBOA01000032.1_pt1 | contig 15420 bp, 15 predicted proteins | sample 1535281 | NCBI WGS metagenome assembly OBOA01 (sample SAMEA3275639, study PRJEB22092) | marine metagenome | biome: 01000035; feature: 00002223; material: Deep Chlorophyll Maximum | collected 2014-06-19T13:00:00+00 | depth 75 m
TTTACTCTTGGACCCAAGCTTTTTGAGCTTGCTCCCAGACCCAATTAGCTACGATTTGGTCGCCATTATCTCCTAGCTCATCTTCATAACCACTCATTATTCCTACCCCTTGTCTTGCGATCTTCGCTATAGCTTCTGGGTTGTCAATTCCATTACGCTTTAATGATGAAATCTTCAAATTTTTTGATCTTCTGATGATGTTCCCACCATTAATATGACATCCAGCACAGTTGTGGTTAAAAAGATTTCTCCCTGAATCTGCTTCAATAGCATTGAGCTCTTTTGGAAAACTTAAATAAAAAAATGTGCAACAAATACTGATTAGAAAAAAAACTCTTAATTTTATGAAAAAAAAATTTGTATTTTTTTTCATAGTCTTGTAAAACTTATTTATTGAAATTAATTTTTGAAAGATCCTCACAAATCTCGTCAAGAAGATCAAGTTGTCCAGAAGAATTTAATTCAAAGCTCTTCTTTGTTTTCCCTTCTTCACCGTTTGTCCATAACTCTTCAACTTCACAAAGTCGATTTGCAATTTTTGGAATTCCACCAGAACTAAAATCTTTTTTTAAAGATTCAATTAAAATTGGCATTCTTGCTGAAGGGAGATTAAGACTTCGGCAAAGTTCTGATTGCGTTCTACCTGTTTGCCTTAACCAGTCTTTGATTAGAAGTACTAGATCCTCTTCGATATCTTTTGACCAGCGTTCTTTGCTCATAGTGGAAACCATTTATCCAGCTTAGATTTTGCTCTGAATTTTATCTCTGGAGTAATGTGATGTTGCCATAGACTAATTACAGCTGTTAGGGCCACAAGATCATCGCTAAAACCTGAGGCGGGAATAAAGTCGGGAATTAAATCAAAAGGAACAATTAAATAAGTAAGTGCTCCCATAATGGATAGCCTCACTTGGGGAGGAGTTGAATTATCCATAATGAGTTCAAATCCCTCTAAAGCAGGCTGTGCAATTACTCTGCCTGCTCTTAATAAGATCTTTTTAAGTACCCCCTCGTCGATAACAGAACTTTCAAGTACCTCTGCTTCAAAAACTTCTTTATTGGAGTTTCTTGAACTAACCACAATTAAATACTTGTCTCTAAAAGACCGCTTTGAATCCCTGTTTTTCTCAACTTTCTTAATGCACGTTGAACTACTTGTCTGCAATATTCCCTGCTGCAATTCATTTGTCTGGCGACTTCGGCTAGCGTTCTCCATTCATTCGATCCATCTAGACCAAATCGAAGACTTAGTATCGCTCTCTCTTTGGGTGTGAGATTTGATTTATCCAATAACGACCAAGCTGATGCACTTCTCTCTGCTAATTCAGCTAGTTCCATGGGAGGTACTTCTTCACTTGGAAGAATATCGACAAGCTCAGAGGGATCTGCTTTAGATTTGACTGCCCCTTGCAAGCTCACTGTGATACTTCTCAGCTCGCATGCAAGTAATTCTTCTACTTCCTCTAAAGGAATTTTCATTTGTATGGCTATCTGGTTAGTTGAGGGATGAACCCCAAGCTCTTGCATTAGTCGAGACTTGGCAGCACGAAGTTTTGTTAGTTTCTCATTTATGTTTACAGGGATTCGTATTGTTCTACTTTGCGTTGACAGCGCTCTATTTAGTCCTTGCCTAATCCACCAGTAAGCGTAAGTTGAAAATCGATGACCTCTTTTGGGATCGTACTTCTCAACAGCTCTTGTTAATCCTAAGGTGCCCTCTTGAATTAAATCAAGAAGGTCAAGCCCTTTGCCTTGATAGCGCTTGGCCAAATTCACAACAAGCCTCAGATTTGCTGTGATCATTTGATTCTTGGCCCGTTCCCCTGCCTTAAATCTTTTCTTCTCTGCGCTTGAATATTCGCACTCTGGTCCATTACCTCCAGCTTGTTGGCAGCGTTCATTAAGTGCAACCATTGCTTGCACTTCTCTACCCAAAGTGAGTTCTTGCTCTGGTGTGAGCAATTCGTGTCTTCCTATTTCTCCAAGAAAGTCGCTTAAAGAACTCACGATTTATTCCTCCTTATATTTATAACCTAGAGAAAAATTGTTTACTTTCAATAGGCGTAATAAAGTGTTCGGAATTTATTAGTAATCCTTTTATCTATTCTTAATGCCTTCGCTAGGTCAATTAATCTAAAAAAAGTTTCCTTTGTTCTTTAGTTGGCTTTTTTGAAATGAAATTAGATAAATTATGTTTTAATTAAAATATCTTAAAATCATTGATATGAAAGACATTTTTTAAAGTAGTTTTTTGATCTATAAAACTTTTTAAAGATTTTTTAGTCTCGAAAAATTATTCTTAAGTACTATTTCTGATTTTAGGTAAACGATAAATTACCAAAGATTTAAGAAAATCAGTTGATTTGTTTTTTTCTCTTTCAAGACTTTTTATTAATTTAATTCTTTGTCTTTCTACCAAAGCAACTTCTTTATAAGTAAAAAAATTATATAAGAGTTTGTTCTTTGGCTATTAATTTCTTCTGGGAGCGCCTCTTCTTTTTACTAGAACTTTTAGAACTTCTTCCCAGGAAACGTTTTGATGGGCTAGAGAAACCTGCATATGGAAAAGTAGATCTGCAGCCTCATTAGCAACTGAAATAGGATTTTTATCTTTACAAGCCATAATAAATTCGGCTGTTTCTTCTCCTATCTTTTTTAGGATTTTATTATCGCCTTCCCTCAAAAGAGTATTTGTATAGCTTCCCTCCTCAGGATTACTCTTACGACTCTCTATGACGTTGAATAATTCACTACAAGCATTAGATGGAGGGTGAAGAACGTCTTTATTTGTTTCTAAATCTTTAAAGAAACAACTTCTTTTCCCTGTATGGCATGCGATTGAACCAATTTGCTCAATTGACAAAAGTATTGTATCTGAATCGCAATCAGTCCTAATTCCTTTCAATTTTTGAAAATGTCCGCTCGTTTTTCCTTTGTGCCAAAGTTCTTTCCTTGAACGACTCCAATAGTGAACCTCACCAGATTCTAATGTTTTTGTAATGGATTCTTTGTTCATCCATGCCATCATTAAGACTGCGCCATCGACCCAATCTTGCGCTATGGCTGGGATCAAGCCGTTTTGATCAAAATGAAGATTATCTATAAAAAACATTTTTAATTAAGCCAATTAGGCTTTTTAACTTTAATTATTTAAATTTAATCCTCTATTGGTTTTTTATTCATCTTTTTATGACGATTAAAGATATTACATTTAATTGCTCAAAGCATTTTAAAGACTATCCATGCTCTCACCGTCAATGGAAACATAAAGGACACTGTCGTTATGTTCATGGATACAGTCGAAGCTTTACCTTTTGTTTTGCTTCAAACAAACTTGATGAAAATGGCTTCGTTGTCGATTTCTCAAGTCTGAGACCTTTGGAAGAGCAGTTAAAAGATCATTTTGATCATACTTTTCTAGTCAATTTTGATGACCCTTTTCTTGAAACATGGAAAGAACTTCACTCTAAAGAAGTACTAGATCTTAGAGTTATGAACAATGTTGGTATGGAATCAACTGCTGAATTAGTGTGGGGATGGGCAAATGATTTATTATTTTCAAGAGAGAAAGGTAGATCTTGTTGTTGGAAAGCAATAGCACATGAAAATGATGTTAATTCCGCTAGTTATACTTTCCTCCCTGAGTGGTTCAACCCTTGATACAGTAAAACTTCCTGTTGAAATACAATTAACGTTTTCAGTTTTTTAGTGGAAAATTAATTTTGATTCTTTATTCTCTATCTTTATAGTGCTTCCTTCTTTATATTTGCCTTTAAGAATATATTTTGCTATTTCACTTTCTAATTCTTTTTGAATAACTCTTTTTAAGGGCCTAGCACCATAGCTTGGGTTATATCCAAGTTCAGTAATCAAAGATAGGACATCATCATCAATTTCAAGCTCGATTCCTTTAGCTTCTAACCTTTCTCTTAAACGGTTTAATTGTAAATCGACTACTTTAAGTAGTGTTTCTTTTTTAAGTGGTTCAAAATTAATTATTTCATCAAGTCTGTTTAGGAACTCAGGCCTGAAATTTGATTTCAGCTCTTGATTAATAAGTTCATCTATATTTGTCGACGGATCATTAGTTACATCATTTTCAGAGATTAATTCGCTTCCTAAATTACTGGTGAGAATAATAATAGTGTTTTTGAAATTTGTTGTTCTTCCTTGTCCATCAGTTACTCGGCCTTCGTCAAGTATCTGAAGCAATACATTGAAAACATCTTTATGTGCTTTTTCAATTTCATCGAAGAGCAAAACGCAATAAGGTTTTCTTCTGATTGCTTCTGTTAATTGTCCACCTGCTTCGTAACCAACGTAACCAGGAGGAGCGCCAATTAAGCGACTTATAGAGTGCTTTTCCATATATTCAGACATGTCTATTCTGATTAAGGCATTTTCACTATCAAAAAGTTGAGAAGCCAAAGCCTTGGACAATTCTGTCTTCCCCACGCCTGTCGGTCCTAAAAATAAAAAACTTGCGATTGGTCTGCTTGGATCACTAAGTCCTGTCCTAGATCTTTGTATCGCAGAAGATATTGATTGAACGGCTTTATCTTGACCAATAACTTTTTTTTGAAGCTGAGATTCAAGATTGAGTAATTTTTCAATTTCAGTTTGAGCCAGTCTTTTAACGGGAATAGATGTCCACTTTGCAATTATTTCAGCTACATCATCGGCTAAAACCTCTTCTCTCAAAAGTGATTTTTCGGCATTTTGAGAGGAATTTTTTAGATTAAGTTCTTTAGATTTTAAATTTTGTTGATAATTCACAAGGGTGCCGTATTCAAGTTCAGCAGCTCTATTTAGGTCATAATTTCTTTTTGCTTTTTCTATTTCTAGTTGTACTTTCTCAATGTCTTCTTTAAGTGTTGAAATTTCTTCGATTGATTCTTTTTCTTGTTTCCATTTTTTTGTTACTTCAATTTGATTTTTTGTTAGCAATGCTAGTTCTGTAGTAATTAATTCTAATCTCTCTTTACTTGAAGTGTCTGACTCACCTTCCAAAGATAATTTCTCCATCTCAAGTTGGATGATTTTTCTATCAATCTCATCAATTTCTTCTGGTTTTGATGTTATTTCCATCTTTAAACGTGAGGCTGATTCATCTATTAGATCAATTGCTTTGTCAGGTAAAAACCTCTCTGGTATATATCTATCGCTCAATATCGCCGCAGCTATTAGAGCGTTATCAGAGATACGAACACCATGATGGACTTCATATCTTTCTTTTAGTCCACGTAAGATCGAAATTGTATCTTGGACTGAGGGTTGTTTTACAAGTATTTGCTGAAATCTTCTTTCCAGCGCAGGGTCTTTCTCAAAATTTTCTCTATGTTCATTTATGGTTGTTGCTCCAATGCATCTCAGTTCACCTCTAGCAAGCATTGGTTTTAGGAGATTACTAGCGTCCATTGCTCCACCACTCGCTCCTGCTCCGACGACAGTATGTATTTCATCGATGAACAAAATTATTTTCCCTTCTGAATCTGTGACATTTTTAAGAACTGACTTAAGTCTCTCTTCAAATTCACCACGGAATTTTGCACCTGCTATTAGTGCCCCCATGTCTAAGGAAATTAGTTGACGGTTCTCAAGAGCTGTAGGAACATCACCGTTGATAATTCTTTGTGCTAGACCCTCAATAATTGCTGTTTTGCCAACGCCAGCTTCTCCAATTAACACAGGATTATTTTTGGTTCTGCGGCTTAGTATTTGAATCGTTCTTCGGATCTCCTCATCTCTTCCAATTACAGGATCTAATTTTCCATCTCTGGCGGCAGAAGTAAGGTCTAATCCGTACTTTTGAAGAGCTTCGTAGCTATTTTCAGCATTTTTCTGGGTCACTTTTTTGTCACCTCTAAGAGCATTTATAGCCTCAAGAAGGCTGTTTTTGTCGACATGATTTTCAACAAATAACCTATTACAAATTCTCTCGTCATCAAATAGGGAAATCACTAAATGTTCGCTTGAAATAAAATCATCTTTGAAAGATTGTTGAATGTTTTTTGCTCTTGAAATTGATAAAGATATATTTTTGCCAAAGAAAATGGATTCTTGGGTCTGCAGCATTTTTGGTTGGTTCTTTATAAAAATTTCTATTTCTGTGAGTAGCTTTTTTATGACCCCGCCCGATCTTTCTATTACTTTTATTGCGATTTCATTTTTCTTTAGAAGAGACCAAAGAAGATGTTCTGTTTCTAAAGTCTGATGTTTTTCAGTTAATGCTAAATCTTTTGCATCAATAATCCCTTGCCAAGCAATATTAGTGAAATCATCAGGATTTACCTTCATGCTTTAAATTAATTACCATATTTATACTATTCCAATCTGTTGATTGAATAAATATAAGAAAACCGACCTTGTTGACTTGGGAAAATAAATTTGTTAGATCACTTTAATTTTTGGAACTAATTAGTTGAATTGGTAATATCTTAATTTTATCTACTTTAGACCTATTATTTATACTGGTTAGCAGTTTTAACGTAATTAAAATTTTCCCAGTTTTTGGCGAATTAACACTTTTCTCAACTAATCATAAATCCTTAGATGTTTTAAATTGCAATAGTTTTTCCTCAAAAAAATATGCTCAGTGAATTTGATTGAAGTTCTAAATATATATTTTCATAAAAAAAAGATGGGGTCTCCCCCATCTTTAATAAATTCTTTTGGAGATTTAGTTGACTACGATTTTTCCAACCATGCCTGCGCCCCTGTGAGGCTCGCAGTAAAAATCGTATGTTCCAGCTGTACTAAAAGTTCTCTCCCAAGACTCTCCTGGAGCGAAAGCTAAATCTGGATGACTTAGATCATCATTTCCGTCAAAAACAGCATTGTGAGGAGCTAGTTTGTTATTTACAAACTTTACGGTGTCACCAGCGCTTATGTTTAGGGTGCTTGGTTCGAAAGCAAGCATTCCAGCATCGGTTCCAAGCTTGACTTCAACAGTTGAAGCATTCACATTGGATACGCCAATTACTAGGAATGCGAAGAAAGCAAATAACGCTGTTGAAATAGAACGAATCATGGATTTAATTCTTTTCTTTTTTTAATTTTACTACTTTAGCTTCTGTTTACCATTTTAGTGTTTAGTTAAACCAGAATTATGTAAAACTTGACTTAGCGTTTTGGCATGACTTATACCCCCGAAGGTTTCAGGAGAGGTTACGGGCTCATGTATAAAGTGTTTTTGTCTAAGACTAAATCTATCCCAGTTTGTCATTTGAATTGGTAGTAATATAGTTAAAAGTTCAATAAGCCAAGTCAAAACAGGGATTTGAGGGACTCTTCTCATTCCTTTCCATATTAGAAGCGTCTGAATTACTACATCAATACTTGTATAGGGTTGCCCTAAAACTAATTTTTTTATTTTAGTGGCAGAAAAAGGTTGTACAGGCTCGAAATCAGAGGTAGCTAGATGCCCGCAAATGAAAGCGATATCTGCTGCGTGAATAAAATGAAACCTTGAGGATAATTTTATCCATCTAGCCAGCCAGATCCATCTCAATGCATCTCTAAGTCCTTCGGTAAGATAACTAGTTGGAAATTTACTTTTACCGTCTAAACGTCCGCCAAAAACTAGTGTTGGGAAAACAGCTATGATCTTCGTTGCAAGCTGATGAGATTCAAGCTCTCTGAGGCATTGTGCTTTTGTTTGTATGTACTCTGTTCCATAGGTAAAAGCTTCCGGTAACAAATTTAAGTTTCTGTCAAGAACACTTGCAGTTGAGAAATAAATAATTTGTTTGATATTGGAGGGATTTAGTAAATTGAGCAAATTTTTTACTGCATCAATATTGACTTCTTTCGCCCTTTTAGGATCACCCCAAGCAGTCGCAGTATGAATAACTCTGTTGACTTCTGAAATTTCTTTCTTGAACTTATTTGATTCTCTCAAATCTCCGACTAAAATTTTAATCCTTGGGTTTTCTAAATTTATTGAAGTTATTTTTTTAGGATCTCTAACCCATAAAAATAATTCTGAAGTTGAGTTTTCGATTAGCCAATTTGCTATGTATTGCCCAACACATCCACTTGCTCCAGTAATCAGAATTATTTCGTTTTTCAAGATGAAACTTTTATGAGTTCATTCACATTTTTACCAGCCTCGAAAAATACTCTTGCATTTTCTTCTGGCGTCCCTGGAAGTATTCCATGACCAAGGTTAAGAATATGTTTTCTACCTTTCGCTTTTTTGACGACATCAACAATTCTTGATCTGATCGCATCAGGAGTACCAAACAAAAGTCCTGGATCAACATTTCCTTGGACTCCAACTGCTTGAGGCAGCCTTTTTAGTCCATCTGCCATGTCAACAGTCCAATCTAGAGAGACTATATCTACTCCGGTTTGTCCCATCCTTTCAAGAACTCCCGCACTACCTGAGATATATAAAATCATAGGTGTATCTGGATGTTTTTCTTTTACTAAATTGACTACTTTTTGTTGATAAGGCGCAGCAAACTCGTCATAATCTTGTGGACTTAATTGTCCTGCCCATGAATCAAACATTTGAACTACTTGGGCCCCAGATTGAATTTGATAGGACAAATAGTTTGCAATTGATTCTGCAAAGTGATTTAAAAGTTGATGCAGTAGTTCTGGCTCTTGGAATGCCATCGCCTTTATAACTGCATAATTTTTGCTGCTTTTTCCCTCTACAACATATGCAGCAAGAGTCCAAGGAGCACCTACGAACCCAAGAACTGCAGCCTTGTTCCCAACGCTTTCCCTTAGCCTTCCAAGGACTTCCCCAACAAAAGACATGCTTTCTTCTGGTTGAAGGGGTTTAAGGTCTTTAACCTGTTTGAGGCTTCTTATTGGGTCATTTATTAAGGGTCCTTTGCTTTCAACGATGTCAAAGTTAATTCCCATCCCAGGAAGAGGAGTCAAGATGTCTGAAAAAAGTATCACTCCATCTGGTTGAAAAGCTGTAAAAGGTTGCATTGAAATTTCATAAGAAAGATCGGGGTTTTCGGATCTTTCCCTGAAGCTTGGATGATTATCACGAAGGTCGCGATATACCTTCATGTATCTCCCCGCTTGTCTCATCATCCAAACTGGGGGCCTTTCAACATTTTCTCCGCGAGCTGCACGGAGTAGTAAAGGAGTAGTTTCGTTCATTATTTTGTCCTTTTATTCGAAAAACTTACATGAAGCAGTAACTTGAAAATCATGAAATACGTTCTCTGCAAAAGTTCGACATACCTTTTGAATTTTTACATCCAGACGACAGTTGAAATTAGGTTTTAAGTCAAGGTTGAAACATTTCTATTCGAGGAAGCTTAATTCTTCTTGGATTTATGCTTTAGAACCAGAACGCTAAGAGGAGGAAGGCAAAGATCTATAGAATTTTCATAGCCATGTATGTTGTATAGATCTGTTGATTTCCCTCCCATATTACCTAGGTTTGAACCTCCATATTGACTCGCATCTGTATTGAAAATTTCTTCATAGAATCCGTCAACAGGCACACCTATTCTGTAATTAGAGTGGTTTTGAGGTGTGAAGTTTGCCACTATTACTAGCCATTCTCCATCAGTTTTTTCTCTTCTCATGAAACTGATTACTGAATTTTTATTATCATCGCAATCAATCCACTGGAATCCGTATTCGTCAAAATCATTTCTCCATAAAGCAGGTTCTCTTTTATATAAATTATTCAAATCATCTACTAATTTCTGTATTCCTTTGTGAGGTTCATAATTTAGAAGATCCCATTGCAAATCATCCCAAACATTCCATTCTTGGCGCTGCCCAAATTCCATTCCCATAAATATTGTTTTTTTACCTGGATGTGTCCACATATATGCAAGTAAGGCTCGTGTATTAGCGTACTTCTGCCAGTCATCGCCAGGCATTTTGTGTAAGAGATGACTTTTCCCGTGAACAACTTCATCGTGGCTTAAAGCAAGCATAAAGTTTTCGGTAAAGTTATAACAAATGGAGAAAGTAATGTTGTTTTGATTGAATTGTCTAAACCATGGGTCAATTTCAAAATAATCGAGCATATCGTGCATCCAACCCATGTTCCATTTTAGATTGAAACCGAGTCCATCCATGTCAGTTGGTTTGGTTACACCAGTCCATGTCGTTGATTCTTCTGCAATAGAAAGTGCACCTGGAAAATGTTGAAAAAGAACGTGATTAGCCTGTTGTAGAAATCTGACTGCTTCAAAATTTTCATTCCCTCCATCTTCATTAGGTATCCATTCACCCTCTGGACGAAGATAGTCTTTGTAAAGCATTGAGGCAACTGCATCAACACGTATGCCATCTATATGAAATTGATCAAACCAGAAAATTAGATTTGCAACTAGAAAATTACGAACTTCATTTCGACTGTAATTGAAAATTAATGTTCCCCATTCTTTATGCTCTCCAACTCTGGGATCTGAATGCTCGTATAGATGGCTGCCATCAAAATAAGCTAGTCCATGCTGATCTTTAGGGAAGTGGCCTGGGACCCAATCGAGAATGATTCCTATTCCTTCTTTATGACATGAATCAACGAAGGCACGAAACTCATCTGGTGATCCAAATCTACTTGTAGGCGCATACCAACCTGTAACTTGATACCCCCATGACCCATCAAAAGGGTGCTCTGAAATTGGCATAAGCTCGATATGAGTGAAGCCTCTTTCTTTGACATAGGGAATGACCTTATTTGCCAGTTCTTTATATGTAAGCAATCTTGAGCCAGGCTTCATATCTGCAGCTGGAACTGGGGCTCTATGCTCTCCGTTTGAGTTGATAAATGGATCGTCCGAGGAAGCATGCATCCAGCTTCCTAAATGCATTTCATAAACCGAAATTGGTTGCTCTAAAGGATCTCTATTGTCACGATTGGATATCCAAGACTGATCATTCCATTGAAATGAGTCGATTTTTGATATGACTGAGCTTTTTGCTGGTCTTACTTCATGTTGAAAACCATAAGGGTCGGCTTTCTCGTAGCAATGTCCTTTTTCAGTCCTGATTTCATATTTGTATAAATCTCCCTCACTTAGACCAGGTATGAATAGTTCCCAAATTCCTCCTAGACGTTTTTGCATTGGGTGATGGCGTCCATCCCATGAATTGAGATCACCAATAACGGAAACACTCTTTGCATGAGGCGCCCATAAGCAAAACATAACTCCTTGCTTTTTATTTATTTCAGTGAGGTGAGCACCCATTTTTCGCCATATGTGATGGTGATTTCCCTCCGCGAAAAGATGTCTATCAATTTCACCCATCCACTCTTTTCGGAAACTCCAAGGATCATGTTGAACATGTTCAATTCCTCCTCTATTTACTTTTATTTGATAGTCATTACCTGGATCTTTTTCTAAAACCCCCTCAAATATCCATTCATGATTGGGATTTTGTAGCTTAATTTTAGTTTGTTGTGTTATCAGTTCAACTTCACTTGCCTCAGGCATCCATATTCGAATTATCCATTTATCTTTAAATGGTTGAGGACCAAGAATTGAAAATGGACTTTCATGTCTGCATTCAGAAAGTCTTTGTCCGTCGTCTTTCAAAGAATCTAATAGGATAGAGACGGTCATGACTTATAGCTTAAATAGCTAGTAAGTTTAATCCTCTACAAGTAAATATTGAACCCCTAAGAGGAAATAAGTGATTCAAATTTAAGTTTTGAATTTAAAAGTAAGAGTGAAATTGTTGTCACAAGGCAGTTAGGGCTAGGTCCTTCGCACAAATATTTACTCTGACCAGGATTTATTCCAATTGCTGGCCATCCAGATCCTGAAATTGAAATTCTTAAACGATCCCCTTTTTTAAATGTGGCGAGAATTGGTTGAAGTCTGATTTCTCTAGCACTTGTTATACCTTTATCACAATTAGCAATTCTGAGTACACCCGTCGAAAGTTGAGTAACAGTATTCTCTACCGCTTTAGGAATTATTGATAATGCAACAAACAGATCAAAACATTCCCTGTCACAGTTAGTTTCTAAAAAAAGAGTTGGAATACCCTCCAGCCTAAGATCTTTCAAAATAGGGTCTGATGTAAATACTGCGACATCAGGTCGAATATCAAGCTGATATCTGTTTGCTTCACCAGCGGTATCACTCAGATGTCCTCCGATGGAAGGTATTGGTCTCCATGGGTCGTGAACTAAATTCACCTCACTATCTGCTTCTAAATCAGAATTCGGGGCTAGGGATCCTTCAAGATGATTTATTGAGGCTAAACCTTCGCTTCGAAGACTCCATGTAGGAGTTTTATTTTGAACCGAAAGCTCCCAACCCTTAGTGGTTAAATTCCAAAGATTGATTTGAGAGAAATGACTCTCTTTGTTTTTTTCTTTTAAATGAGAATCAAAAAAATCTAACTGGGTGCGTTGTGCTCCCTCCCACCATTGAAGATGAGTAGCAGGACCAATTAGTAATTTGGGATTGCCTCCTGCCTTTTTAGCTTTCTCAAAAATATCTAAAATTCCTTTCAAATGAGGATCCCACCAACCCCCAATTAGAAGCAAAGGTTTTTTTAACCAGCTACCTAATGGCTTATGAGTTTTCCATTGAGGAGTTTTGCTTGACGAAAGATTTAGCCATTTATATGCCATCCCTTCTGGGTCATACTTTTCAAGTAAATCATGACCGTTATATAAATATTTTTTCGATTCAAGATTTTCACGGATTTCATGCCAACCTTTCCAATTCTTCTCTCTTTGTGCTTTTTGGGCGGCTAATTGCAAACCCCATCCAATTCCCAAGTGCCACCAAAACGCTCCTCCTTCACAACTCCAATGTTCATCCTCCGAAAGGCCTGTCATTGCAGGAATAATGCAATCAGGTGGGGGAGTACCTTCCTCCGCAATGAGCTGTGTTAATCCTTGATATGAAAAACCGTATGTGCCTAGTAGACCATTGCATTCAGGCAAGGATCGGACCCAATTATGAGTTTGACTAGTATCTGAAGCTTCTTGATTGAAACCTGAAAATTCCCCTCCAGACCCACCTTGACCCCGAACATCTTGTATGACAACTAGATAGCCCTTGCTAGCCCACCAAGATGGATGGGCATAAGTAATTGTAGAAGCAATTTCTCTTCCATATGGCTGGCGCATAAGTAAGACTGGCCATGGCCCATTCCCCTGAGGCGACCAGATTCGAGATTTGAGTACTGTTCCGTCTCTAAGTTGTAAGTCTTCGTCTCTGTATCTTATTGAATTCATTATCTCTTTAAAAAGTTTCTGGGCAATAAAGACCTCTTACGTACATAGAAAGGATCTCAGCATCTCCTTCGCTTATATTTTTTTGAATTGAGATTTTCTGAATAGATTTTTGTGAACCGGCTGAAATGTTTTCTTTATTTAGTTTTCTAAAGCTTTCACAAATAGACTTCGCTTCATCAGGATTCCTTTTTACACCTTCAAGAAGTCTTGATTGAGCCATTACACCTTGATTGATTCCAAATGATGCAAATATTAAAGTGATTAGTAAACCATTCATTTTAATTAGTTTACCAAGTTTCTATTGAATTAATTATATTCTATTACCTAATGGCACTTGGGTACATTAAATAAATTTTTTTTTGCTTTCTCTATTAAAAAATGAGCTTTTTTTAGATCTATTATTGGAATTCTTCCTGTTCGTAGAGTTCTTTCAAAGCGCCCAGTCTTTTGAACTAGCTCTTGAGGCGTAAGTCGTGAAATGGCCTTATTAGAAATTAACCCTGAGTGCATCAATAAGGCAGCTTCGTTAAGTTGAATATCTAAAGTACATATAAAATATGCTATGCATTTAAGTCTTTTTAGATTGCGAACACTTCCCAAGCTTCCATAGATTAGATTATTTATTTCTTCATCACTAATAGATAATAAAGAATCCCATGTTTTTATATTATTTGATATGAGTATTTTTTCTTCTTGATAAAAGCTTTTAGGAAGATCTTTCAAAAATGACTTATTACTCATCAGTCTCTAATAAGGAAATTTCTTCAATATCAGCATCATTTGATAAATTTTCACTTGCAGAATAATTCCTGTCTGGTAATTCTATTATCTTTGATTCTTTTAAATCATTTATTAATTCACCTAGAATAATTGGTTTACTTATTCCATCACCAGCGGATTCTATTTTTCTGAGCCTGACTTTGACCTGAGCGCCATTTCTTCCTCCCCCTTTCAAATTTCCGGCTATTTGTAACAATGTTGGTTTTATTGCTTCTTTAGGGAAATCATTAGATGCTTGTGCAACAACTAAATCAAATCCATTGTCATAAACAATAGGAGCATATTTGTAGCCCTCAACATTAAAGGGAGGAGTATAGCTTTGCTCAAAGGCCCAGCAACTAGCAGATAATAAAAGTGTGAAAATTGTTGTCCCAGTTAGTCGGAATTTAATTCCCCAGTTAAATAAATAAGCCAAAATAGTCAAGACCCCCAGTCCTGAACCTCCCCAGGCTAGCCATTTAGTAATATCTTGGATAACTTCACTCATAGACATAGGCTGGTTTCTCCTGAATTGATTCTTTATAGTTTGTTAGCTCCCCCAAGTTTGAGAATAATGTTTCATGGGAGATGAGTGGAGTTCTAAAAGATTAAAGCGTTGGGGACTTGCTGGAACCTTTGCTGCGTTGGGTGGTGTTTTGATTTGGAGTGGCGCAGATCTACTAATAGATAGAACTATAAGCCGTTTTTCTCCACAAATAGAAAAAACATTATCTAATTCATTAGGACATCCTTTAAAAATAGGTTCATACAGGGGGCTTAGACCATGGGGAGTTGAGTTGGGGCCAACAAGGCTCCTTCCAGGTATTAAAGATTCTTCTTCAGTTAATATTTCAAATTTAACAATTAAATTTGCTCCTTTTGCGAGTTTATTTAATTGGAAACCAGTTGCAATATTTAATCCAAAAGGAGCAGAAATTATATTAAACAAAAATGATAGTGGTTCGTTTTGGCTTGTTCCCCAGAATGATAATCCTAAACAAATCAATCTTCAACTAAAATTTAATTTAAAAGAACCAACCAAAATTGTATTTAATGCTGGGGATACGACATTATTAGCAAAAGGTAATCTATCTCTAGATCTTGGTAAGAAAAAAATTATTGGTGCGATTAATCTAGACTCTAAAGAACAAGGAAGCCTCTATCTTTCAGGAAAGGGTTATTGGGATGGAATCGAATTTAATACCAAAGTAAAAATCAATAAACTTAGTCTTGGTATCTTTGAGAGGATTTTAGGAAATAATTCTAATTTTATTGCACGAGGAAATATAAATGGAAGTCTGAAATTGGGAGTTAAGAAAGGCTTGATAAGGTGTAAGGGTGTTTTATTGCTTAATAATTTAACTCTGAAAGGAGGACCTCTAAGTGATACCTTGTCTACAAATAATTCAAAAATAGAATGTGGTAAAAATAAGCTAAAGTTAATTGATTCTAACTGGAATTATGGATATTGG
>OBOA01000035.1_pt1 | contig 13953 bp, 14 predicted proteins | sample 1535281 | NCBI WGS metagenome assembly OBOA01 (sample SAMEA3275639, study PRJEB22092) | marine metagenome | biome: 01000035; feature: 00002223; material: Deep Chlorophyll Maximum | collected 2014-06-19T13:00:00+00 | depth 75 m
CCATCACTTTCTTCAGATTCCTGAGTGACTTTGCCAACAAATTGGCCTTTCCTTCTATCAGCAAACCAGTCGAATAATGACACTGCTATTTTGTGATTGAAATTAATTTAATACCTTGAGTCCCCTTAAAGGGATTACAAAGTTTGAATCTTATCTATAATCCATGAAGAAAATATCCCAATTGATAGAAAAGGCGCAAATGGATACTGTTCAAATGGTTTAAATCTTTTAGTAATTTTTCCATGTAAACTATATATAGCTGAAAGTAAAAATGAAATACACAATGACAAAAAGCTGAATTCAATACCAAGCCATATTGTACTAATGGAAGAGAGTTTTATATCACCCAGGCCTAATGAATTTATTCCAAAGATTTTATAGCTTATATAACTTATTGAATACATTATTATGAAGATAATAATCATTGATAAAGAATTATTTGTTATTAAGTCTTTAATATCTATTTTGTCGTTTGACAAGCCTAGGCATGCCAAGTAAATAATACCTGATAGGGCAAAGATTATTAATTTACTTTCACTTATTAGCATTGTGTTTATATCTTCTACCGATATAGAAAACAAAATATATAAAAGTATAAAAGTAAAGGATATGATAATCACTATTAATTATTTACTTTATCTATTAATAATAGATATTATTAGCTTTGATTGATTGAATTTGTTATCCTGCCGCCTTTTTCTCTTCTATCATTTTATGAATAATAGGTGTAAGAATAAGCTCCATAGCAAATCCCATTTTTCCTCCGTTAACAACAATACTTGTAGGACTTGACATGAAGGAATCGTGAATCATTCCTAATAAGTACTGGAAGTCAATTCCCCATTTTTCTCTTGAACCTTTTCTGAAATGAATAATTACAAAGCTTTCGTCAGGTGTTGGAATGTTTCTGCAAATAAATGGGTTGGACGTATCAATGGTCGGTACTCTCTGGAAGTTAATATCTGTAAGGCTAAATTGCGGACATATGTGATTAATGTAATCAGGCATTCTTCTCAGAATCGTATCTACGATAGTTTCGGCTGAATATCCCCTTTCTGCGTTATCTCTATGGATTTTTTGTATCCATTCGAGATTGGTAATTGGTACTACACCAACAAGTAAATCAGCGAATGAGGCCACATCATAATCTTTTCCTACTACTCCACCATGTAGTCCCTCGTAAAACAAAAGGTCGGTTCCTGTTGGAATATCTTCCCAGGGAGTGAATTGACCTGGATCTAATTTTGTTCCTAAACGAGTGTTGTGTTCCTCGGCTTCTTCTGGGCTATGTAAATAATATCTTTTCTGACCTCCGCCAGTTTTTCCATATTGACTGAATAGGTCTTCTAATTTGTCGAATAAATTTGCCTCTGGTCCAAAATGAGAAAAGTTTTCACCTCTTGAAAGTGCCTCAGACATTGCCTTTTTCATAGGCATTCTTTCAAAACGGTGATAACTATCTCCTTCAACAACTGCAGGAACAATCTTTTCCCGAGCAAATATATGCTCAAATGCTCTTTTAACGGTGCTTGTTCCTGCTCCGGATGAACCAGTTACAGCTACTACTGGGTGAAGCTTTGACATCGACGCTTATGTATTGACTTTCATTTTTACAGGTCAACTGACCCTCAAAGTGAAACTATTCGAAGAGTTTTTTAATTTGTGAACTAATTATTTTAATTTTTCCGCCAATAGTTCACCCATTTGAGAGCAACCAACCTGTTTAGTCGTCTGATTGCTCATTAAGTCAGAAGTTCTATAACCGTTATTAAGAATTTCGTTAATTGCATTTTCTAAAAAAGTTGCTGCTTCTGTTTCATTAAGGGCAATTTTTAACATCATTGCAGCAGATAAGAGCATTGCTATTGGATTAGCTATATCTTTTCCTGCGATGTCAGGAGCTGAGCCATGAACAGGTTCAAAGACACCTGGCCCATCAGTGGTTAACGAAGCAGAAGGAAGCATGCCAATTGATCCTGTAAGCATGGCTGCAATATCACTAAGAATATCTCCAAACAAATTACTTGTAAGAATCACATCAAATTGACTTGGATTTCTAACAAGTTGCATTGCGGCATTATCTACATATTGATGAGTTAGTTCTATGTCTTTGAAATTTTTAGAAACTAATATTGTTTCCTCTCTCCATAATTGACTTACATCTAAAACATTTGCTTTATCAACTGAGCACACTTTTTGATTTCTTTGTTTGGCCAACTTAAAAGCGATTTCCGCTATTCGATTCACTTCCTCGGAAGTGTATGCCATCGTGTTGAATGCCCTTTCTCCGCTTTCTGTTTTTATTCTTCCTTTTGGTTCTCCAAAGTAAATACCGCTAGTAAGTTCTCTAACCACAACTAAATCAACTTCTTTAACACACTCTTCTTTCAAGCTACTTGCTTTTGTTAATGATGGGATTATTTTTACTGGTCTTATATTTGCGAAAAGATCCAAAGAAGATCTGAGATTCAGTAAACCTGTCTCAGGCCTTTTCTCCCTGGGCAATTCGTCATACTTTGGGTCTCCTATGGCCGCTAACAAAACAGCATCAGAGTTCTTACATTCTTGAAAAGTTCTATCTGGGAAAGGGATACCATCGGAATCTATGGCTGATCCACCAAAAGGCATTTCTTTAAATTTGAGTTCAAAGCCAAATTTCCTTGAGACAAGTTCTAGAATTTTTTGCGTGACGTTTGTTATTTCTGGACCAATTCCATCACCTGGCAATAATGTTATTTTGTAAGACTTCATTTGTACTTAATTAATCAAGGAAAAAACTTACCTGGAGTTTCTGCGATCTAATTGACGTATAGCTTTTGCTATCTCAGGTAGTTTTTTGAAATTAGCAGAGCACCTCAACCATAGTTTATTTGGAATAGCAGGAAAGCCGCTAACAACAGTTCCTGCCTCGATATTTGTTACTATTCCTGTTTTTGAACTGGCTATAACTCCATCGCCAATTTTGACTTTATTGCTCACGCCCACTTGCCCAGCAAGAATAACTGCGTTTCCAATCTGTGCGCCTCCAGCGATACCCACTTGAGCAGCCATAGCACATCCTTTGCCGGTAGTAACTCCATGACCAATTTGAACTAGGTTATCAATTTTTGTATCTTCACCAATTATTGTCTCTCCTACTGAAGGCCTATCAATAGTAGATCCACTGCCCACTTCTACTTTGTTTTTTAAAATAACTATTCCAACTTGAGGCATTTTCTTCCATCCACTAGATGTGGGTACGAATCCAAACCCTTCACCACCAATGACGGCATTAGCATTAATTACACATTCGTCGCCAAGTGTCGATCCAGAATGAATAACACTATTTGCGTGAATTAAATTTTTAGCACCAATACTTACATTTTTATAGATAACAACTCCTGCGTGAACAGTGGTCCCAGCTCCAATTTCTGTATTATCTCCAATATAAACATTAGCTCCGATTGAAACGCCAAGAGCAATTTTTACATTCTCCCCGATGACAGCACTTTTATGTATACCTTCTCTTTCTATCTCAGGAGGATAAAGAAACTCTAGTGTTTCTGCAAAAGCGATCTTGGGCTCTTTAAGTAGTATCCAATCAACCGTAATCTTCTTTGTCATTTCTACAATATAATTATCATTTGCTGGCAATAATAGAGCAGATGCTTTTGAAGTTTTGATGAGATTCCTAAGATTTAATTGACTATTATTGTCTAGAAAACTTATGTCATTTTGCTTCGCTTTTTCTAAAGAAGCTGCAGATAAAATAACTGGATTGCTTGTTATCTTAAAGTCAACCACACCAGATTGACCTTGCTTTAGTCTTTCGACAATCTCATTGAATTGCATGATTTGATTTGGAAGTGAAAATTACTATTTTGTGTGTGCTATTCACTTGTTAGAACCAGAACATCGCGGTGAATAACTAAGGGAGATCCTGTTGTGTCGGATCTTGAATTAATTCCTATCTTTATAGCATCACTGCTCATTGAGGAAATTCCTTTAGCAATTTCCTCTCCTTCATCGTTAATAACTTTTACAGGTTGATTAGCAATAAAATCCCCACTAACTTTTTTAACTCCAACTAATAATAGTGAAGCACCTTTGTTTTTGATAGCTTCACTAGCACCATCATCTAACTGTATTTCGCCAACTGGTTTAATTGCATGTGCCAACCAACTTTTTCTATTCCCGACAGGGTTTGGATGTGGGTGGAAAATAGTTCCTATTCTTTTTCCATCAAGTAAATCACCTAATATTTTAGGAGCTCTGCCATCTGCCAAATGAACTTTTATTCCACTTTCAGTTGCGATCTTTGCAGCAGTTAGTTTTGTTTTTATTCCTCCAGTGCCCCAAGAAGTTTGTTCATTTGCAAATTCTAATTTAGTTAATTCTTTTGAATTATTAATATCTTTGATTGGCTTAGCTTTATTGTTAGTTTTTGGATCAGAGGAGTAGAGGTGGTCAATATCAGTTAACAATATTAGTTGATCAGCAGATATAGCTGTTGCAACTAATGCAGATAAAGTATCATTATCACCATATTTTAATTCTTCATCTGAGGTTATATCATTCTCATTTACTATTGGTATAACATCCCATTCGATCAATCTTTTTAATGTTTGCGAAGCTGATTTATAACTATTTCTTGAGCCTAATTCTGATCTAGTTAATAATATTTGTGCAACTTGATATCCAAAACTGCTCATAGCCTTTTCATATAAAGCCATTAAATGAAGTTGGCCTATTGCGGCAGAAGCTTGAAGAGAGATTATTTCGTTTGGTCTTGTCTTGAAGCTCATTTTATGACATCCAAGTCCTACTGCACCACTAGATACCAATATAACTTTATCGCCATTTCTTTGAGCTTTTGATATATATGAACAATAATTATTAATGATATCAAAAGTTGTATATTCATGGCTTCCTCTTAAAAGGCTTGTGCCAATCTTGATTACCCAGGTTGTCATGAAAAGCCTCCAGTTATAATTCTTGCTAAGTATCTTTCTATGGATTGAAAATTATTTTTTTCAATTCTTTTTCCATAATAATCTACCGAATCTACCAATATTGTATACATTCCTAATCTATTGCCTACAAGAATATCTGTAAAAACTCTATCTCCAATTATTGCTACTTCATTTGATGAATAAGGAATTTTGTCTATTATCTTCTTTAACTTTTTTTTACTTGGTTTGCCACCAGAGTATGTAAATTCTAAATCTAATTCATCAGCAATTAACTTTATTCTGCTTTTATATGGATTATTGCTGAATAAGTAAATATAAAAGTATTTTTTTGAATTATCAATCCAATTTTTTATGTCACTTGAAAGTACCGGCTTTTTACCAGAAATTAATGTTCCATCTACATCAAGTATTAGTGCTTTGACGTTTTTCGATGATAAATCATTTATCGAGATCTTTGAAATTTTATCGTTTACCTTCCAATTTGGAATAAGTAATTCTTTAATGTTTATTCTGATAATCCCCTTTCCTCAAGTTCAGCTTCAATTCCTGATTGTATCTTGTCAAACTCTTCACCTTCAACAAGCTTTACTTCTCCATCTTCTAGCTTTCCGACTATGAAGAAAGGGTCAAGAGGAATGTATAAACCATACTCATTACTTTCAACTCTAAAATTGACAAGTAGCTCATAGGTTTCTGACTCGTCATCAATGTCTTCTTCCTCAATTTCTTCTGGTTCAGGCTCATCTAATTCGCCTGAGACTGTAAGTGTGATGGCTGAGCGAACAAGTCTAAGATCATGTTCTTGAAGAACAACATCAGCTACTTCAAGTATTGGCTCATTCTTTTCAATTGTTTCTATTAGCTTGGGATCTTGATCGTCAATCAATTGAAATAGAGATACAGGAGTATCTACTGGAGTCAAAAGAGCATATTCATTGCCTTCAAGAGGTACTACTTGTTCAAGAAAACACAGGAGATCTGAACCTTGAGAATCTTTAACTAAAAGAGTCGGTACTTCGTCGTTTTTATTTGTTGTTGACATAGTTGAGTTCTTATTAATCTGTGTCTAGTTTTTTTTGATTATGTTTTTACATCATATTCAAAATTTAATTTGAGTCATCTAGATCAGGTCCCTCAATAAGCCATTGTTGTAAAAGTATAGCGGCAGCTGCACTATCTATTCTTCCAGTCTTGTCATTTTTTAAAGAGAACTTTTCTTTAGCCTCTACGGTTGAACAATGTTCATTGATAAAAGCCAAAGGAAGTTTTAAACATTTAGCTAATTTAATCCCATATTTTTTACATCGAATAGATTGTTTAGTTTCCATGCCATTCATATCAAGAGGATTACCACAAATGAGCCCTTCAACTCTTCGGTCAAAACATATTTTCTCGAATTCTTTTAGATCTTTTTCAAAGCTATCTCTAAAAATTGCGGGGAGATGAGTTATTGATATTCCAAGTGGATCACAACCTGCAATACCAATCCTTTTATCTCCAATATCAAGACTTAAAACTGAACAGGGTTTTGGCTGAATCATTTGTTATTTTCAATATGAATAGTTGAAGGTAATTCCGGTTGTTGTTGTAAATTGCCTACAAGATTAGTTAATAGTTCAGTTTCGATAGATTTTAATTTATATCCATTTTGTCTTTTCCAAACACTTCTTCCTAGAAGAACTCTCTCCTCTGAAATTTCCCAGTCATTTTTATGTAAAATGTCATTCAATTTATTGTCTTCACTTGTTGTTTCTATATAACACTTACTTTTCCCAGCTTTCATATTATTAATTCTATTTGGAATAGATTGATTTAGTCTTTCATCCCAAGCTAATCCTCTTATTAGTTCTAATGAATAATTATTTTGGGAGCAAACAGATGGGATTAACCCAGCGATAATATTATTTTCTTTTGATTTAATAACACCAGTCAGTGTATTTCTTTTTTCATAAATATCATGCCACTGTCTATCAAAAATTGATCTAAAGTTAATTGACTCTTTAGCTTGTTCAAGTCTCCATATTTGTTGACTATTTTCTTTATTTAGTTTTTCCCAGATGAAATTATCTTTATACTCTTTTTTTCTATCTTTAATATCTTCTTTTCTATTCCAATATTTTATTATTCTTAGCGGTTGAAAACCAGATTGTCTAATAACAGATAAATTTTGATTGTCATTTGTTTTTATAGAAATTAAAAAACTTTGAGTATTAATATTGCTTTTATAAAGAACTTTTCTTAATAGATTCTGCAATAAGTTATAACGACTGAAGGATATTGATTCTCCTATAAAGTATGGCTCTGATATACACCAACAAGTACCTCTCCGATTAATTGGAGTAGCTAAAATGTATGCAATTATATTATATCTTTCTACTGCTACTAAACATGTTGAGTTCCGAGTAGGAATTAAATTAGTTAAACTTGATTCTATTGAAGAAAACCATTTTTTGCATAATAGAATTTGAAATATACCAAGGTATTTTGAATTATTGTCAGCTCTAAGCATAGACAAATGCTTGAGCTTAAGTGGCTCAATTATTAAATCCGAAGATAATGATTCATCATTTTTCATTTCATTATTTTATTATATTTTTAACTTTCATGTGACTATTAACCTGGTTCATCTGATCTGATGAGTACTAATGGTGTTTGTTGGTTAGCATTACCTGCTGGATTTGATGTTAAAGATCTTTTAATTATTTCAGCATTATTAACATTATTTGTTGATAGAATTTTAACTCTTCCTAAATCATTTACATCTACAACAGCAACATTAACGTTTAGTTTTTTTGCCGCATTAATACAAAAAGTTTTAGTATCTTTAGGCCCTAAAACTATACTTTTGTCATAGGGCGGCGTTGTACCTGTGATGTCATCAATCAATCTTGCTTGTTCACCTGCTAAACGATAAAACATACCCTTAACACCAAAGAATTTTAATATTCCTCCAATTAACCATGAAATTATTACGCGTGTTGGACCAGAAATATTTATTAGTGTTTGCATTCCGGAAGCTGTAGCTAAACTACTAGTCGGGTGAAATCCTTTGCAAAGTATTCTTGAAATTAGATTTGATTTTACGTTCCTATAATCTATGTATCTTCCTTGCATTACTGCTAGAGGTGACTCTCCAATTGTAAGAATATCTGTAGGCAAGTAATTTGGTGGTATGTAGGATTCTAATACTCCAATAGGATCATCTAAACTGCCAAGAATATGAGTTTTTATTGGATCTACTAGATTAGTACTAGAAGAATTTGCTTTGGATATATCTAAAGAATTAGGTAAGACAAAACTATCGAATCTTTTGAAAGAACCGAATGGTCCGTAATTACCCCATTCTATATCTAGCCACAAACATTTAATCTTATCTATAGCTGTACTTTTAATTTCATATTCAATTTCAATTTCGACAAATATCGATTTTTTCCCTTTTAAAATATATGCAGTCCAATAGTCATTGTTTTGTTTTTCTTCTTCATCTAGGTGAAGTGGTTTGATTCTTGTCTGAATCTTTATTATCTCATTTTTATCTATACCAATTAGCTGAGGATGAACATTAAAAGAAGGAATCATAACTTCCATTCTTTTCTTTGAATTTTTAATTTCAACACGAGTAATATATTTGTGCTTAGAATTGAATATGATTTTTTTAAATTCTTTGGGTTTCAGAACTAATGGCGAATATTGTCTGAAACAATGATTTATTTCAATTAAAAAAAATATGGTTATTATGACAAAAAGAGAGTTTAATAACATTTTTAGTGTGAATATTTGATAATTTAATAAATAATTGTTAGTATTTTTATTACATTTTTAGGTGCCTCTAGGTTTATTATAACCTTCTTTAGAGGGCTCACTATTGTATTCGTTAAAGCTTTTTACTTCTAGATCGAAATCAGGTTTCTTTAGACCTGTCCCTTTAGTTATTGCATCATTAAGTTGATCGAAAGTTACCTGACCTTCTTCGTCTAGGAGAACATTACCTTTTCCGTCAAGTATCACTGTCTGAGGTATCTTCCCATGCCAGTAATAGCCTGGGTCCGTAAAAGTTTTCTGGTCATCATTGTCTAATTCATCGATTGATAGAGGAATTAAATCAATTGATGAGCTCCACAATAACTTAATGCCTGAAACTACAGGGGCAAATTGTTTACTAGTACTACTATCGTCTAGATAGAAAACTAAAACACTTGTTCTTTCGTTCTTTAACGATTCTGATAATGTGCTTTGCGGTGGAACTAATGATCCGTTACCAGCATAGATTGGGTATATATTTCCATCATAGCTATCAGTATCCCTAGCAGAATAAACTGGATTAACAAATAGAAAAAAAAATATAAGCAGTGAGGAGAATATTCTTAACAAAATAAATGTAATGTACTATTTTTTAAATTCTAAAGTCTTAAAGCAAATATAGCTATAGTTATTAATAAATCAATTATCCTTTGGATAAGTTTCTTCCCATACCTTGAGCGATACCTCTACCAATTAATCCTATAGATCTTCCCACAACTTTTGTGAGGATTAGAACTATTAAATCACCTAAGTATTGAATTATTGCCTGTACTTGTGGTGCTAAGGCATCTCTTAATTCTATTATAAATGCTATTTGTCTTTGGGCCCAGTCTAGTTTCTTTAATTCATCATCTCTAGGTTCAAGAGTGATAATTTTTTCAATTTTATTGTTTTTGACTGTATAATATAATCTTTTGCTTTCATATAATCTAACCGGCTTTTTAAATAGATTTTGAAGTTGATTATTTGTATTGATATGATTTCGTTTACGTTCAAGTTCCCTTGTTGAAACTAATTCTTTATTTAGAAAGTATTTACGTAATTCTGGCCATTCAGAACATGAAGATATAATCTCTTCACTAACTATTTCAGCTGTCCTGAATATCCAATTTAGAATAAATGTTTCTAATTGAATAATAGATCGAGGGTCTTCTATTGATAAATAGTCTCCATCGAGAAGAATCGGCTTATTATTTAAAATTGGATCTATTATTAATGCTATTGATGGTAGTTCATCATCAAGTATTCCAAGATCTGCATTATGTACTAGAAAGTCTGAAATAAAGACGTCAACACCATTCTTTTTTAAACGATCATATGAATCTATAAAATTTCGTAATGTATTAGCTCGTAATTCAGGAGTAATTGATTGTAAAATCTCCTCTAATCCTTTTTCTCGATTATTTTTAGAATCAAGTTTGATTATAATAGTTGAAAATTCTTTCAGAAGAGTTTTTAAGAGATTACATCGTTTGCTTTTATTTAAAGAATAAAGAGCTGCCAGCTCGTCCGTAGAATTTGTCAGGTCATCTTGAAGTCTCTCTTTTACCCGTTTATAAATGACATTCCATAATTCATTAGTTGAGGTGTTTTTTATTGTTATGTCAGTATTGTATTTGTTGATTAAATTTTTATTGTTATTACTTTTAATTGGAGACTCTATTAATACCTCTAGCGGCCCCCATAACCAGATAATTAATCTCTTCGCTGTTAATAGTTCTCTTCTTCTACCTATTAATATGAAAAGATAAAATGTATTTATTGATTTCTTATCTATCATTTGATCTATAGTGTATAGATCTTTATTTATTTGTGATAAACCACTTGTTAATAACCAATGTCCTAGGCCATATGAATTATGAATTGAGTCAGCGTTGTAATTTGTTTCATTATTAATTTTAAATACTCTGCCGCCGCCAATCAAAATATTGATTGTATCTCTTAAAAGTTCAACAGTAGGATCTTGAATAACTCCTTCACTACCAAAAGTCATCAAATCATCAGAAGATAATTTAATGCTTTTTGGTATTACAATTAGGACAGGAGATTGATCCCATCTTTCTTTTAACTTATGAATTTCTAGTTTGATTGAGTTTGAGAGTTCTACTTCTTCAAGGCAAAATAGAATAAGTTTAGGTAACCCATTTATATCTTTTTTGTCTAGGATTATTTCTAAATTATCATCTTGAGATGTTAGCTGTAATGCTAATGACTCGCCTAACAGTGAAGGCGCTATCATTAAAATTTGTTTTGCTCTTTCTTCTATCAATTTTAAATCTAGAACCTATCCTTTTTAAGATAACTTGATTTAAAAATACTTCCAGCCCTATCCCAAAAATCCAAAGGATTGAACATTTTTTTAAATGTTAGACAAGAAATTTATCTTTATCATTGAATGCATCTTGCAGAAGAAGATTTTTTAGAGTTAAAATCGCTTCCTTTAAATCTATTGAGCCGTCATATAGGGCTCTGCCTACGATTATTCCTTCAATACCTTCATCCGCGAAATCTGCTAGAGAAATTAAATCAGCTATTGAACCTATCCCCCCTGAGGCAATTACTGGATTAATACTTATCTCAGCTATCTCTCTCAAGGCTTGAACATTAGGTCCTTTTAGAGTGCCATCGGTAGCAATGTCAGTTGATATGATTGCCGCTAAGTCAAGATCGTTAAGTTGTTTTGCTAAGTCTAGAGAAGATATTTCGCTCTGTTTTAACCAACCTCGAGTGGCTACCATTCCCTCTTTGGCATCAATTCCAACTGCAACTCTTTTTGGATATTCTTTAGATAGGTCTTTAACTAACTCGGGCTTCTCTATCGCAATTGTTCCTAAAATAATTCTGTCTATTCCAATGTCGAATAATTCTTTCGCACGATCAATACTCCTAATTCCACCGCCAAGTTGAATAGGTATTGTAATAGATTTTTTTATCTCTTTTATAGTTAGATCATTTATGGGCTCACCTGTCTTAGCACCATCAAGATCTACAAGATGTAGTCGTTTTGCTCCCTTGCTTTCCCAAATTTGCGCTTGTTTTACAGGATCACTATTGAACTTAGTAACTTCATTATAATTTCCTTGATTTAGTCGAACACATTTACCATTCAGTAGATCTATTGCAGGTATGATTTCCATCAAGAAAAAAATTATTACTATTCATCTAACATCATTTATGTAGCTCTGGGAGATTATCTATAGGCTTTAATATAATTTTTTTAATAAACGATCTTGAAAGTTCTTTTTTACGGTGGAACAAGGTTTGTAGGGAAAGCCCTTGTCTCGAACTTGTTATCAAAAGGACATGAGATATTTGTTTTTACACGTGGAAATTTACCAGTACCAGAAAATATAACTCACTTAAAGGGAGACAGGTCAAATGATGAGGATCTAAAAAAACTATCTGATCATTCATTTGATCTGATTGTTGATAGCTCTGGACGAAAGTTGGAGGATACTCAAAGACTTCTTAAATTTTCAGGTCTTCCTAGTTACAGATTTATCTACATAAGTTCTGCAGGCGTATATGACAACACACAATTATTTCCTGTTGGCGAAGATAGTCCAATAGATCTTGAAAGCCGTCATATAGGTAAAGCAAAAACAGAGTCTTGGCTCAAGGCTGAAGGTATTCCTTTTACGAGTTTTCGCCCGACATATATTTATGGCCCAGGCAACTACAACCCTATTGAAAAATGGTTTTTTGATCGTATAACTAATGGTCGATCTATTCCTGTTCCTCTTGATGGTCAAGCGATAACGCAATTAGGACATGTTTCTGATTTGGCTGAGGCTATTGCGAAATCTCTTGAAACAGATAAAGCGAATAATCAAATTTATAACTGTTCAGGAAGAAAAGCAGTAACTTTTAAAGGTTTAATTGAAACGGCAATTCTAGCTACTGGAAATAAAGTCACTGATTTTGATTTGCGTTCTTTCGATCCATCAAAACTTGATCCTAAAGCAAGAAAACTTTTCCCTCTACGGTTAATTAATTTCTTTACTGATACTTCTAAAATTGAAAAAGATTTATCTTGGGAGCCCAAATTCGATTTGTTAAATGGTTTAATTGATAGCTATAAGAATGATTATCTATTAGCTAATCACGAACAAGTTGATTTTAGTTCTGATGAGTTTCTTTTTGATTGAATATATACTTGATAGCAGAACTTAAAGTAAGAAACAATGCTATCCAGAATGAGATATAGCCTATTTTATTAATAATATTAATTGTATAAATTGTACCCCAGTTTTTTGGCCATAATAATAGAATTATACTTGCAAACTGAAATGTAGTTTTATATTTACCCTGAATTGACGCTGGACCACCTGAGGTTTTACCTGATCGCCAACTAGTTATTAACAGTTCTCTCGATATTATTAACCATATAGCCCATAACGGCACTAGATTCTCATGAACCAACCAAATCATTGGACCAATAAGAAGGATTTTGTCTGCTAGAGGATCTAGCTTAGCGCCAAAAGCAGATTTATGATCATATTTACGTGCAAAATATCCGTCTAGATAATCAGTAAGACCAGCTATCAGGATTAGAAAAATATAAACTTCATTGTTATAATTTTTCAGTGAAATAATTATTGGTAATCCAAGTAATATCCTTGAAATTGTAAGTCCATTTATAATCCTCGGCCAAGTAATAAATCTTTTTGCGTTCATAATTCTTTTGTTCATTTCTTCTAAAATCTAATGTGGTTAAATTGTTTAAAAATACTAAAGCATAGCCTGTAAGCAACCTATTATATTATAATGAGATTTAATAGAGAAAATTCATGACAACGTTTCTTATATTCATGTTTTTCTTATCATTAGGTGCAATGGCATTTATTGTTAAGAAATTAGAGCAAGAATAACCTAAAAGTTTTAATTACTAATAACATTAATTTGATCGAATATTCTTGTTTTAATTTTCTTCTGGAGTAGATGTTTATAATTCATTAAATGAGTTATATAGAGATCATAACTTATTTTTATTAATAAGCGCTTTTGGTGATCTTTTAAAAGCTTCGAACAAACTCTCTTTAAATGATAACCCAGTAATTTTTGAATAGGAATTATACATAATAACTTTAAGTTGTTACATATAATCAACCTATTCTTGGCCTCAGATAAGTCCAACTGGTTGAAAGCTTATACTTATTTGATTTTTTTTGGTACGAAATGTAATTATTTGGTAAAGACT